>NPIF01000050.1_pt3 | contig 233209 bp, 229 predicted proteins | sample 8637461 | NCBI WGS metagenome assembly NPIF01 (sample SAMN07420641, study PRJNA396082) | bioreactor metagenome | isolation source: sample BR12 brine-fed electro-methanogenic bioreactor BR | place: Japan: Kochi | collected 2016-12-09 | reverse complement strand
CCGAGCGAAAAATTGACCCACGAAAACGGGGCTCCGGAACTCTAAGGTATCAGAGGCGGTGGATTTGGGGGCCCCGCCCGGCCTTGCCGGAAGGCGGCGAATGCCCTATAATAGTGGACATTTGCTGGAGAAAAATCGCGCTCCCCGAATTTAAAACTTTGTTTTTCGCGAGGCAAGATGAATTCGACCGTTCACGCATCCGCGATTCAGTTCAACATCGCCCTCGGCGACGTCGAGACCAATCGGGACAAGGCCCTGGCCGCCCTGGAACGGGTCGCGGCCAAAGGGGCCGAGCTGGCCGTGCTGCCGGAGATGTGGAGCACCGGTTACGATTACCGCCGCCTGCCGCAGCTGGCGCAGGAAACTCCGCGCGTCATCGAAGCCGTGCAAAAGGCCGCCGCCGCTCTCGGGCTGGTGGTAGTCGGCAGCCTGCCCGAGAGCGCCGGCGGCAGCATCTACAATTCGGCTTACGTCATCGACCGCGGCGAACTCAAGGGATGCTACCGCAAGCTCCACCTCTTCTCCACCATGGGCGAAGATCGCTTCCTCGCCGCCGGCGACCGAACCCTGGTGATCTCGACCTCGGTCGGCCGGCTCGGGGTGGCCATCTGCTACGATCTGCGCTTTCCCGAGCTGTTTCGCAAACTCGCCCTGGAAGGCGCCGAAATTCTGTGCCTGCCGGCCGAGTGGCCGAAGCCGCGCCAGGAACACTGGCGCACCCTGCTGCGCGCCCGCGCCATCGAAAACCAGCAGTTCGTAGTGGCCGCCAACTGCTGCGGCATCCAGGGCAAGCTCGACTTTTTCGGCATGAGCCTGCTGATCTCGCCCTGGGGCGAGGTCCTCGCCGAAGGCGGCGAGCGGGACGTGGAACTCACCGCGAGCTTCGAGGTCGAGCAGATGCTGAGCTTTCGCAGCAAGATCCGCTGCTTTCAGGATCGCCGTCCCCAGATCTACGGCACCCTGCCTTGACCCGCCGGTTTTTCCCCGAGACGAAAAAAGCCCCGTCAGTTCGACGGGGCTTTTTTCGTGAAGTCAAAATTCACCGGGCGAGCTTCTGCGCCCCGTCCCGGTGGCGGCGGGGAATTCCCTCCAGCGTCTCGGCGAAGTGCAACTCCCCCTGCTCGTCCACGTAGACATAGGCCGGCTCGCCGGCGTCCCCCTTCCCCGGGACCGGGCTCGACTCGATCACTCCTTCGATGGTGGCGGGCGGCCCCGCGAGCCGCTCCCCCTCGCTCAGCGCCACCACACGGGTGCGAAAATCGAGGTAGAAGTCGCGGGCCTGGCGGTAACCGGGCAGGTCGAGGTCCACCCGCAGCAAAGCCTGGTCGAGCGCCGCCAGCAGTACCAGAAAGACGAAACTCCAGATCAGGAAACGGGCGATCTTCTTCATCGGGCCTCAGTGGTGATGGTCGTCATGATCGTGGCCGTGAGAGCAGGGGCTTGAGCGGCGCGGGCGGTGCTTGAGCTGCTGGATCACAGGCCCGGTCACGCATTTGGAGCACTCGCCCTGCAGCGTGCTATGGGTGATGTGGTAGTCGTGGTCGAGCATCTCCTCGATCTCGCCGATGATCTCGCTCTGGCGCAGCCGGTACTCGGGCTCGATGTCGATATGGGCGGACAGGGAGGTGATGTGCGAGCAGATCGACCAGCAGTGCAGGTGATGCACGTCATTGACCCCGTCCACCTGGCGCATTTTCTTCACCAGCTCGCCCACATCGATGTTGGCCGGCACCCCCTCGAGCAGGATATGGCCGGCCTCGCGGATGATGCGGATCGAACCCCAGCCGATGATCAGGGCGATGACGGCGGAGATCAGGGCGTCGATCACGTACCAGCCGGTATAGAGCATGACCAGGCCGCCGATGATGACCCCCACCGAGGCAATGGCGTCGCCGAGCACGTGGAGAAAGGCGCTGCGCACGTTGAGGTCGTCGTGGGAGTGACCGTGCAAGCGCGAGGCGGCGATCAGGTTCATCACCAGACCGACGGTGGCGATGATGAACATCTCCTTGCTCTTGACCGCCTCCGGCTCGAGGAAGCGATCCCAGGCCTCGAACAGGATGCCGAAGGCCATCACAATGAGGGTGGCGCCGTTGATCAGGGAGGCGAAGATTTCCGCCCGGTGCCAGCCGTAGGTGCGGCGGTCGCTCGCCGGCAGGTTGGCGAGCTTGATCGCCATCAGCGACAGCACCAGGGCGAAGAGATCCATGAAAACATGGGCCGCATCGGAGAGCAGGGCCAGCGAGTTGGTCCAGAACCCGCCGATGAGCTCCGCCACCAGGGTGACGCTGGTCAGCACGATGGCGAAGAGAAATCCGCGGCTGATGCTTGAATCGAGGTGATTGTCAGCGGACATGTCGGCTCCTTCCTGAAAAATCGCAGTCATTCTATCGGGGGCGACTCCCCCTGGCAAGGGCCATGACGCGAACCCCTTCGTGCCAGGGCCTGCCGCAGGTTCCTTTTTCCTGCCGGGTGTGCTATCGTGCCTGCGCAAAAACCCCCGACAGGAGTCTTTCATGTCGCAACAACCCTACGACGTCCTCATCATCGGCGGCGGCCCCGCGGGCCTGACCGCCGGTCTTTACGCCTCACGCGCCAAGCTGCGGACCCTCATGGTCGAGCGCATGATTCTCGGCGGCCAGGTCATGACCACCACCAAGGTCGAGAACTACCCCGGCTTTCCCGGCGGCATCGACGGTCCCGACCTGATGGTGCGCTTCCAGGAGCACTGCCAGGAGTTCGGCCTCGAGGTCAGCTACGGCGAGGTCGAGAATCTGATCGACCGCGGCCAGCTCAAGGCGGTGGTGGTCGACGGCCAGGAATTCCTGACCCGCACAGTCATTATTACCACCGGCGCCGAGCCCCGCAAGCTCGGGATTCCCGGCGAGACCGAGCTGACCGGACGCGGCGTCTCCTACTGCGCCACCTGCGACGGCGCCTTTTTCAAGAACGTGCCGGTGGCCATCGTCGGCGGCGGCGACACGGCGGCGGAAGAAGCCCTGTTTCTGTCGCGCTTCGCCAGCAAGGTCCACCTCCTGCACCGTCGCGACCAGTTGCGCGCCACCAAGATTCTACAGGAGCGCCTTCACGCCAACGACAAGGTCGAAATTCGCTGGAACACCGAGGTCGAACGCATCGAGGGGGACGGCCGCGGGGTCCATGCCATCGAGTTGCGCGATACCCGCAGCGGGAAAAAGTCCCCGCTCAAGGTGGAAGGCGTTTTCATGGCGATCGGAGTGGTGCCCAAAGCCCATTTCCTCGCCGAGGTGCTCGAACTGACCGAAGAGGGCTACATTCTCACCGACGCCGAATGCCGCACCTCGATCCCCGGGGTCTTCGCCGCCGGCGACGTGCGCAAAAAAATTCTCAAGCAGATCGCCACCGCCGTCGGCGACGGCGCCGTGGCCGCGATCATGGCGGAGAAATACCTGATGGACGAGGAATAATTTTCTCCCATCCCCGCCCGATCTTCGCAAAGCCTCGCTTCGTTCTTGCCGACAGCGGGGCTTTTTGTTAATAAATAGGGGATTTATTTGTCTTTTGCATTGTACACAGGAGGGGAATATGCTGGCGAAGGTGCTCTCGGGGGCGCTCCTCGGAATCGAGGCCTACCCGGTCGAGGTCGAGGTCGACATCGCCCAGGGCCTGCCCCAGTTCTCCACCGTTGGCCTGCCCGAGGGGGCGGTCAAGGAGAGCAAGGATCGGGTCAAGTCGGCGATCAAGAACTCGGGCTACGAATTCCCCGCGCGCCGCATCACCATCAATCTGGCTCCCGCCGACATTAAAAAAGACGGCGCCGCCTTCGACCTGCCCATGGCCATCGGCCTGCTCAGCGCCACCGGCCTGATCAGGGCCGAGGCGGCGGGGCGCTTCGTGATGATGGGCGAGCTCTCCCTCGACGGACGCATCAAGCCGGTGCGCGGGGTGCTGCCGGTGGCGGTGGCCGCCCGCGGCTGGCCGACCGAGGGCCTGATCCTGCCCGCCGAAAACGTCGAGGAAGGGGGCATCGTCGAGGGGGTGCCGGTCTACGGCGTGCGCGATCTCGGCGAGGTGGTCGCCTTTCTCAACGGCGAGCGCCCCCTCGCCCCCTGCACGGTGCCGGTCCCCGATCTTTTCGCCGACAACGGCAAGGGCGCCGACGATTTCGCCGAGGTACGCGGGCAGGAGCACGCCAAGCGCGCCCTCGAGGTGGCCGCGGCCGGCAGTCACAATCTGCTGATGGTCGGCCCGCCCGGCAGCGGCAAAACCATGCTCGCCCGGCGGGTGTCCACCGTTTTGCCCGACCTGAGCTTCGCCGAGGCGCTCGAAACCACCAAAATCCACTCGGTGATGGGCCTGCTCGCCGAAAAACAGGCGATCATCGTCCACCGCCCATTCAGACATCCGCACCATACGATTTCCGACGCCGGCCTGATCGGCGGCGGCAGTTTTCCGCGCCCGGGAGAGGTCTCTTTAGCTCACAATGGCGTCCTTTTTCTGGATGAGCTGCCCGAGTTCAAGAAGAACGTCCTCGAGATGCTGCGCCAGCCCCTCGAAGACGGCCAGGTCACCATCGCCCGCGCCACCACCAGCCTCACCTACCCCGCCTCCTTCATGCTGGTGGCGGCGATGAACCCCTGGGGGTTTGTTTATCTTTTTCAAGTAGTCTTAAGGAAGGGCTATAAGAAAAGACAAAATGGAGGCTGTCATCCCCGATTTCAACCTTGTCGACCAGATCCCCAACAAGCCTTCTCTTCTCGTCGTCATTCAGGATCGGCCACATCGAAGCGAAGTTCGTCGCACGCTCAAGCAAAAAGTCTTTGGCGATGTTGTTCGCCTTCGCAAAGTCGATCTCTGCCTGCAGGCGCGGGATCTCGGCGAGGATTTGCTCCTTCCGTTCCTTCAGCGGCATAAATCGTTCCGAGAAATTCCCACGATCGATCGTTTGATCACCAATCAAGTCGAGCAGCGTGTCAATTTTCACATCCACTGACTTGATCTCTCTTTTTAGCAGTTCCAGCCGTTCTTCCTTCGCCTGTCTCTCCGCCTCAAAATCTGAAACGGCTTTCAGTTCTTCCGGCTTCACAATCATGGTTTTGAGGGCCTTCAGGAAATGTTCTTCAAGCACATCTTCGTTGAGCTTGAAGCAGCACTCTCGGCATCTGTAGCGCGGCACCTTCATTCCAGAATAAGGGGCCACATACAATTTGGTGCCGCATTGACACTGAAGAAGGCCGCTAAATAGGTACTTCCCTTCCTTCGGGACTCTTTTCTGAAAAGGCTCGGCGTTTTTGGTCAGAAGCGCATTGGCCTTCTCCCAGATGTCCTCATCGACAATCGGCTCCACCTCTGTAAAGACCCAATCCTCTTCCGGTTTGAGAACCCAGGATTTTTTATTACCCTTGCTCTTGCTGTAATTGGCTCTTCTGAGTCCTTTGTAGACCGTGTCCTGAAGGAAACGCTTTAACGTGACGGGCCTGAAAATCCCTTTTCTGGTTCTGAACCCCTCTTCATTCAGCTTCTGGCACGTTGTCAGGAGCTTGCCGGTCTCAAGGTAGAGTTCATAGGCCCTCCTGATCGTGGGAGCTTCTTTGGGATTCGGCACAAATTGACGATCTTTCCACATGTAGCCAAAGGCACCCTTGCCACCTGTTGGCTTACCCTGCCGGGCACGAATCGGAATAGATGCCGCGACCCGGGCGGAAATCTCCTCCCGCTCCCATTGGGCGAGCGCCCCAATGACGGTATATAAAAGCCGGCCCGCAGGGGTTGAGGTATCCAGGCTCTCCTCAAGGCTGATCAGGTTGGCGTTGTGCTTTTGAAAGAATTCCGAAAATTCGAGCAGCTCTTTGGTGTTTCGTGCGAGGCGGGCCAATTTCGAGAAAATGAGGCCCCCAATTTTGCCAGAAACAACATCGGCAAACATGCGCTGGGCCTCGGGATGCTCAGAAACGGTCTTGCCGGAAACCCCGGACAGGTCATAGGTTTCTACGACTGTCCACCCTTTCAGTTCGGCGTACATTCTGGCCCTGGCTTCGTGGTTTTTGGGGGATTCCCCACGGGCCTGGTCTTCAGTAGAAACCCTGATCCAAATTCCAACCTGCATTGATTGATTCATACAAACATCTTCCAAAAATCCTGAGCCGCGATAAATCCACTTACATCCGTCGCCCGCTCCAAACGACACGGCCAACGATCTTCAGTCCCCCTGCCTGGTCCTTCTTGAGAATTTCAGGCTCGTAGAGTTGGTTATCGCTTTTGATGACGATGGAGCCATCAAGCTTGCGCTGGATGCGCTTCACCAGGAGGGCATCCTCGAATTCCAGGACGTAGATGGCACTGTCTTCGATACGATCGGATCGCAGATCGACCAGAATCATGTCTCCGTCGTTCAGCGTAGGATTCATGCTATCGCCCTTGACTGACAGCAGGGCCAGATCCTTTCGGGGAACCCGCAAGAAGTTTTGAACCCACTCTTCCTTGAAAGACACAAAGTCGACAATTTGCTCGCTTTGAACGTTCCGGCCCGGACCTGCGCCGGCCTCAATTTCATAACGTGGAAACATCACAAACCCCTCCTGAACAGGCTCTGATTTGATTTTCGAGCCTTCGCCGGTCAACAACCACGCCGGATTTGTCTCCGGAAACACCTCCAAAATTTTCAAAAGAATATTTACGTCCGGAAAACGTTCTCCCCGTTCGTAATTCGCCATTGTGTTTTTGTGGATTCCAAGCTTGTCCGCCAGCTCCGCCTGCTGCATTTCTCCGCGCAGTTCTCTAATCCGATCTCCTACGCTTCCCAAGGGTGCCTCCACAAATGTGTGCTCAAGAATAAAATTTTGGCTTGACATATTCGTTTGTGTGCAATAAAACACATACGAGGTATTGTGAACAATTTCATGGTTCTTTTTTCTCTCTCGTGTCGATGACGGACCGTAACCACCATCGAAATACATACAGTCCACAAAAAATGAGTAGAAAGAAAACAAATACCACAAATTTTTGTGTCTCGAAAGTTTCTTTTGAGTTCCGGGAGATCTCTCCAGCGCTTGCTCATGCCAAACACTCCAGAATCATGAAGATGTTTGCGGATGCCTTGGTGCGCAACGAACAAAGGACAGAAAGCGCCGATGAAGGTTGCATCGAGGCCAAAGCGTGAAGGGAGATCCTGCGGAAAACCACAAAATCGTGGGGGCAGACGGGTTCGCCAACCAGACAAAACTCCACCCCGAATTGATGGAAGTGTTGGAACGATTCAGGGAGGCGATCGAAGCGAGCCCCAAGAACCTGCCGGATTGGAGCCCTACAAAAGGGGCCTCCCCAAATGAAATTGTTCGCTCTGCCCTGTTCACGGCCCGAAACCGTAACCGGCGCAGGGTTTACCTCAAACAAGCTGAAATCATCGTCACCGGAGGGGGAAGCATCCTCTACCTCGGCGAAGAGTTACGCCAGGACGACGAACTGGTTTGGATGCGGCTTCTCCAGCTCGCCAAAGGGAAACCGCTTGGGGACCCTATTTATTTCACACCCTATTCCTTCCTGAAGGCGATCGGCTGGCGGGTCAACAACTGGGGATACCAGCATCTCAAAACCTGCTTGTTACGCATGAAGGCCACCGCCGTTCAAATCACCTCCAATCGGCTTCACCAGACGGTGGTGACAAGCCTCATCGATTACATCGCGATGTGGGACCCGGAAAAACAGTCTCCTCTGGCGGAATGGGAGGTTCGTGTCTCGAAAGTCATGAGCCTCTTGTTTGCCGATGGGGCCTTCACGTTGATCGACCTGGAGCAGCGGAAAGCACTTCCGGAAGGAATCGCCACGAAGCTTCACAGCTACTGGTCCAGCCACAGGGAGCCCTATCCGGTCAAAGTCGAGACGCTGCAGAAGCTCTGCGCAAGTGAATGCGAGCTGAGGTTTTTCAGAAGGGAACTTAAGAAGGCTCTAAACGCCCTGATCGCCGTTGGGTTCCTTGAAAACTGGGGAATCGAATCGGACCTGGTCGCTGTCATCCGCAAGAGATGAGGGTATCGCTGAATGACTCACGGACTATCGCTGGATGACTCACAACTTATCGCTGTTTGACTCACGGGGTAACGCTGAATGACGCACGCGATTATCGCTGTAAGACTCACAGAACTAACGCTGGATGACTCACTGTGGACAACTTGAATCAACAATAAATTCGGAGTGTTAAGCCTGAAAACTGAGGGAGCTAACCTCTTTTAACCTTTTATTAACCAATAGGGGGAATCATGCAGATCTTTTCGCCTGAAGACGCCATTCTCTGGGTTGACCAGAATGCGAAACAGATACAGGGGCATACGAGAAAATACCTTCCGTTTGCGCCTTACGACCAGGAGGACTTTCTCCAGGATGCTTATGAAGCGGCACTTGAAGCCGTCAATGTGTCCGCCGACCGACAGATCCCCTTCCCGGCGTGCTTTTGGATATTGTTCAAGGGCAAGGTCTCTGATGTCACTCCGAACCCAGGATCGAAACGAAACGCGGGGTCTCCCTCGCCACCTTCCACCTTTTGCGACTGGACTGATTTTTCCAGGGATGAATTCGACCAGGCAACCATGGACGACAATGCTGAATCATTGTCCAGCATCGACATTGACAAGGTGTACCCCCTGATCCAGCACTATCTGACCCCGGTGGAAGAGAGGGTTCTCGAACTTCTCCTTGGAATTCATGACGGTCCAATGAAAATTCGGGAGGCCGCGAGGCATTTGGACTGTTCACCCGCAAACGTTCGTCAAGCCCTGAATCGCGTTTGCAGTCGGCTGTCTGCCCTGGTTGAGCAGGGCGAGTTAAGCCTTCATCTCGTTGACGGTGAAATTATCAAGCAGCAGTTTCATCAGGAAGACAGCGTATCTCAACCGGCGGCATGTCCCATCCCCATGGAAGAGGTCAACTCTATTCCCAGTGAGGACATGGAGAAAGATCAGAAAATTCGACGAGACTGCCCGATTTCCCAAAACGATTCGGGAGGTCAAGAGGAGGCGAATGCGCGACCGCGCTCCGCAAGGAAGACTGGCAGTATTCCCTCCGATCTTCGCCTGCGGAAAAGAGCCGAGAGCACTATATGGCGGCAGACCGAGAACGTGATGGCTTTAGAAGAAATCAATTGCAGCGAGGTTCGGGGCCTTTGCTTTAGCGAGATTCGCCCCCGGGAGACCCTCGGCATCGCAGCAACCAGAAAGTTCGGCTCTTTCCCGAGCCTGTTGGCCGCAGCCAGGCAAATTTCTTCACCTGGATGCAGAGACGGACCTGGCCGCTTCTGGTCAGACTTTTCGCCTGGGGCACACCCTCTCGCGAGAAGTCGTTCGTGCTTGGCTGCCTGATTTTCACACCATGAGCATTCTGGGTGTTTTGGAGGAATTTCGTGACCCTTGGAAAAAGAATCCGCATGGTGCGGGGAGATAGGACCATCGCTAATTTTGTCGAAAGTTATGGTATCTGCCCCAACACCTTGATGAATTACGAGTCGGATAGAAGAAAACCAGATGCAGCGTTTCTCGCCAAGCTTTGTGAGCTTGAAGGTGTCGAACCCAACTGGCTGCTGGGCTTTAACGAAACCAGTGGCGGCGACATCCAGTACAAGAGAAATGTCCTTGAGATGGTAGCCGTTGAGGCAACCAAGCTGGCTCCATTTCAAATCGGACCGAAGATAGGAAAACTATTAACCCTGGCCTACGAGCGAGCAGTTATGACCCATGCCGGCAAAAACCAAGTTGAGGTCATCGTGCGGGATCTCCTTGAGTTCCTTGATTCGCCGGGGAGAAAGGTAAGGGCACCCCATGTGCGAGACGCCGATCAAAGACGCAGCACACCTGGTTAATTTGCCGCAGAGAGTCCTCTATCGACTGAAAAAGGACGGGATCATCGGTGATCCAGTATCGGATGCCGATCTCAGGGGAGTAGCCATTCTAGCCCAGATCTGGGGAAAAGCTTGGTATATCCGCAGCATGATGTCCTCCCTGTCTATGGCTTCAAGACGGAAGCTTTGCCTGACGCCGGACCTGTCAGGACCGGAACGGTATGCCTTGTCGTGTTACCTGAACGCCAAACAGGGCGAGAGAATCCTGGTCAAGGACATCATCGGAAAAGTGAAGCACTATTTGAATGCGCCCTTGACCGAGGAGCAGGTGACCAAGGTCAGGGAGATCGCTTACGACATCAGGCGGGGACGCCGCCTCGATCCCAGAAAAAAGGCGGATTGTCTGGAAAATGCTGAATAACAACTCTGGAAATCGCTGAAAATAATAAAGGTTGTTATTCCGTCTGGAATTTCCGCTTCCTGTTGTCGTGAAAAGAGATCCCCTCCCCGGAACGTTGGCTGGCGAGACATTCCCCCATTCCCCAATATCCAGACAGAGCCAAGTAAACAATTTTGGCAACGTTTACATTTTTGTCGGCAAAAAGGGCACAGGTAAACCAATTAGGTGACAAAAAAGTAAACAATCCTCAGCGAAGTAAACAAAACCGTAAGCGAAAGGGGAAACAAAATGGTCTTTGTCTGCGATCTTGGTTTTTCTGCCCTGAAATGGGTGTATGGAGAAAAGAGAGGCCGGATCATCTCCGCCTATCGTCGTACCCACGATGGCCAGATCCTTGTTGGTGATGACGCCCTCATGACAGCCGGCTCCAGTTACCTGAAAACCGTGGAGGATCTGGTTCACTTCTATCCTACCTTCGTCGATGCAGCGTTCAACGCCGGCAAGGTTCCCAAGGAGACACCCCTCATCGTGGGCCTGCCCTATGGAGCCTGGGCAGCAGAAAAGGACCGCCCGGCTGGCGTCGTTAGTACCTTGACCAAGGTTCTGAATGGTAGTGGCTGGCCGGATGTTCGAGTCCTGCCCCAGGGCCTCGGCGGAGTTCGACTTTTCCTTGACCAGAACCCCGGCACCAATGGAAACGTTCTGGCTGTGGACATCGGATTCAATACTGTCATTTTCACGTTATTCGCGGCTGGGACCAGGAACATCATCTACGGTGACACTTTTTACAAACGAGGGGTTCACCAGATGGCCATCCAGCTGCTGCTACCGAACATCAGGGAGCTTGCCCCCTCTCGCACCTTCACGCCGGTCGAGGTCAGCTATCTGATCGAACACGGCTACATCCAATATGGATTCGAGCGGCACGACATCAGCAAGGAGATTGAAGTGGCGGCTAAAGCCTACATCGAGGATGTGCTGAGAGACATCAACGGCGAACTCCAGGCACACCTGGGATTGAAAGCGGCCTTTGACACCGTTCTGGTCTTTGGCGGTGGTGCCACCCTGATTCGTGACACCATCTCCTCAAACAGGGTCAATATCAAAATCCTGCCGGAACCTGAATTCGCCAATGCGGCTGGCTTCGCGTTGGCCGATGGGTAACCAGGAGGAGCAGCATGGCAAACCAGATGCTGAGGTTGACGGTTCACGACCCAAATGTCATCAAGGCCCTGGACGCATTGCGCAAGACAAGGAAGCAATCCGCTTTTATCGTTGAAGCGTTGCGGCATTTTTTGTCGACACCCCAAGGGCAGGAGCAACTTGCCTCCTATCTCGCTTTGGAAAAGCAGAGGGCACCAACTCCAGCGCCCAAAGAGGTTGTCCCGGCAGAAAATCCGCCCGCGTCTACAGAAAAGGGCAAAACCAACCTGGACGACATCTTTAAATTTGAATGAGACTGCAAGTAATGACTCATATGTAGGCCATATTTACTCAATACGCCTTCTATATGAGTCATTTTTCTTGACAGAACGATCTCCATCCACCATAGTCTTACAGAGCAAATGCAGGATTGAACGGCTGTCACCAGAAACCGGGATTGAGAAAAGCGATGACTCAGGCACGGCCTTTTTCGAAATACACCATGGAAGCTGTCAAGCTGCTCGGCAAGCAGATCCAGCTTGGACGCAAGCAACGGCGCTGGTCTGAAGCCGAGCTTGCTGAGCGTGCTGGGATCGCCAGGGCGACCCTGCAGCGGATTGAAAAAGGTGACATGGCATGCAAGATCGGACTGGTCTTTGAAGTCGCGACACTTGTCGGGATCAAACTTTTTGATGCGGATAGCGAAACACTAAGAGGGCGAATCCATGAGGCCGACGAGCGGATCGCCCTTCTTCCCAAGCATATTCACCCCAGCAGAAAACCGGTCGACGATGAATTCTAAGCCAGAAAAATACACCGAAGCCTACGTCTGGATCTGGCTGCCGGGCGAAATCGAGCCGGTCGTCGCCGGAAAACTGACGGCGGAAGGGGACACGCTGGTTTTCAACTACGGCAAAAGTTATCTCGAACGGGACAACGCCATCTCCATCTATGACCGTGAACTCCCATTGCGACCAGGGGCGCTTCCACTGCCGAAGGGGCTGACTATCCCCGGTTGCATCCGTGATGGAGCCCCGGACGCCTGGGGTCGTCGGGTGCTGCTGAACCGGTTGCTCGGTCGCAAAGGGAAAAACGCGGATGTCTCTCAACTTGACGAACTGACCTATCTGCTCGAATCCGGTTCCGATCGTATCGGAGCACTCGATTTTCAACTTTCACCAGTCGAATATGTACCTCGATCCCCGGTGAATGCCTCTCTTGAGGAGTTGCTACGCTCCGCCGAGCGGGTTGAAAAAGGCGTCCCCCTGAGCGCAGACCTTGACGAAGCCTTGCATCATGGCAGCTCAATCGGCGGGGCACGTCCCAAGGCCCTTATCGAACATCAGAACAAGAAATATATCGCGAAATTTTCCTCGACGACCGACCTCTACAGTGTCGTCAAGGCTGAATTTGTCGCCATGCGCCTGGCTAAACTGAGCGGGCTCCATGCCGCTGAGGTGGACATGACCTCTGCTCTGGGCAAGGATGTCTTGCTGATTGAGCGCTTTGACCGCATCTGGTCTGAAAAAGGCTGGCAACGTCGCCCCATGCTATCGGCCCTCACCCTGCTGGGGCTGGATGAAATGATGGCCCGTTACGCCAGCTATCAGGATCTGGCAGAGATCGTTCGGCACAAATTCACCGAGGCACAGGCGACGCTGAAGGAGCTCTTTGCCCGTATCGTCTTCAATATCCTCGTCGGCAACACCGACGACCATGCCCGGAATCATGCGGCTTTCTGGAATGGCGAGAACCTTTCCCTGACCCCGGCCTATGATATCTGCCCGCAAGGACGCAGCGGAAACGAGGCGACCCAAGCCATGCTGATCGGCGGCGGCAATCGCATGAGCCGAGTCTCCTCATGTCTTGACGCCGCACACCACTATCTCTTGTCACCAGATGAAGCCCGCGAGATTGTCAGCCATCAGCTTACGATGATTGGTGATTGCTGGAATGATGTCTGCCAGAAGGCCGATCTCAACGAAACCGATCGCAGATTGTTATGGGGTCGCCAGTTTCTCAACCCATTTGCCTTCGATGATCTGTCAGGTGAGAACTCCTCCCTCAAGACGCTCGCTGAGGAAATCCGCAACAAGAACGCTCTCTGAGCGGCCTGCCATCTGATTTTATACCCAGTCCCCCGTCCATAGACATCTTCCCCCCCTCCCCATTCCGGGAACGAGATCAAATTCCCGGAGGGCTCTGTGAAAAAATTCCTGCCAATTTGCCTGGCAATTCTGCTTACCAGCAGTGCTTGGGCTGATTCGATCTGTCGTCAAGTCACGGCCGTCGATTTCGGACCAGTTGTTTCCAGCCAATCCAGCAATGGGTTTGTCATAACCCAAAACTGCGAAGAAGCTCACCTGAAGGCCCTAAAGCCGGTCCAACTATCCGCTCTCATCCGCCAGGAGGAGAGTCATCACGCTGCTTCCGCATTGCCATCAGACTCCCGATGGACAGTCAATTTCGGCCTTAATTCATCCAATTTAGACAGGGACGATTTAGACCTTCTGAACAAGATCCCACACAACATCAGAGTGAAAGTCACTGGCTATACCTGCTCGATCGGGAAAGAGGCTTACAACGACAAGCTGTCCCGGAGCAGAGCCGAAGCGGTCGCCAATTATCTACAAAGTCGAGGGGTCACCCTCACCACCGTCATAGGCAAGGGCGAGTGCTGCCCTGTGTCCACCACGGACCTGAGTAAAAACCGAAGGGTCGTCATCGAGGAGGAAAAATGAGATTTACCCTTTGTCTGATACTGGCTGCATTTTTAGGAATTCAGCCCGCACTCGCCGAAGACCCGACTGGAGATCCTGTCGATCAGCTTTCCCAGCTTCTGCCCAATACGACTATTGACGGGTTTGGTCCAACGCCAATACCCGGGCTCTTCGAGGTAACAGCGGGTGATCAGATTTTTTACTTCAGCCCGACCGGTCACCTCGTTTTCGGAGAAATCTGGACCAAGGATGGTCGCAGCCTCACTGCTGAACGCCGTGAACGGGTCATCGCGGAAAAGATCAAGCACCTCCCTCTCCAGAAATCGCTGACCATCGGCAATGGCCCACACCAGGTGATTGAGTTCACCGATCCGGATTGCCCTTTCTGCCGCAAGGTCGACGCTTTTTTCGCGAATCGTTCAGACGTGACCCGGCATGTTTTCTTTTACCCAATCGCAGGACTCCATCCGAAAGCTGCGGCCAAGGCTCGATACATCCTGTGCAGTGATGACAGAGAAAGGGCCATGCGAGAGGTCTATGCCGGGGCATGGGATAGCGAGGCCTTACCACCACTGGCGAACGGTTGCCAAGAAACTCTCCTGGACGAGCATCTGCAGCTCGGAGGAATGCTCGGTGTGCGGGGAACACCGACCATCTGGGTTGACGGAACCGCAATCAAGGGTGCCGATCTCGCCGCAATCGCCGCCTTGCTCGACCAACCATCAAAACAATGAAGGAGTTTTTCCGATGAAAAAGGTGTTTCTCTTCACTCTTCTACTGCTTTTCTGCGCCGGCCCCGTGCTGGCCATCACCGCTCCGGCAACGACCGGATTCGCCTACACCATGTACGACATTGTGGTTGTGAAAATGCTCCAGGGAGCCATCGGCTTCATCGCCGGCCTGGCTCTCGTGATCTGGGGGGCATCCATGCTGCCGCGTGGCGCATACCTTCCCGCCGCGTTCACAGTCGCCGCTGGAGGCATGGTCATCAAGGCAGACACCATCGTCACAAGCCTTGGAATGATGATCTGAAAAGGAAAGGGGGTCCCCGCCATGTAAAAATCAGCTGGATTGTCAAAGAACAGCTCCTTCCTGTCAGAAAAACATCCCTGGCAGGCGGATTGAAACTCACAACGGCTCGCTAAAATCGTTCCGCGAGGCAATAACGAGGGGTGCAAACTGGCCCCTCACTGATTCAGGTTGAGATCTTCCGTAAAGGCTTTGACGGTCTCATGGTCCTTGCCTTCGGTTCCAAAAAGAAGACGACGCTGGTCCAGGTCGAAGAAGAAGGAGACATAGTCTTGTCCTCTTCTGGCCGAAGTTTCATCAATGCCGATGCGCCGGACTTCCGAGTGATCTTCTTGCGCACGGGCACGCTGCACGTAGTGATCGAGAACCCGCCAGATTCTGGTGTCGTGTTCGCCCAGCAGAGCTGCTGCAGCCTTGACCGGCATTTCTCGAACCAGAGCCATGACCAGAGCCTCGAAAAGGAGTGTAAAGCCGGAGCCCGCACGAGCCCAAGGGGCAGCTACCTGTTTCACACCGCAGTCGGAACCGGGGCACTTGACACGAGGCACCCTGGCGGTCAGATAAGCCTCGTACTGAAAAAAGTTGAGATGTCGCCAAGTCTTCTCGGTGGTGTCATGCACCGGGGCGGATGCTCCACAGACAGGGCAGGCAAATTGGGCACCTCGTTCGAAATCGATTCGAATATCAAGCCGCTTGCTCTCCTGGGAAAAATCGATACCAACAACTTTCCAAGGCGGGGTAACTCCAAGGGCAGCGGCAAATAACATTTCAGGATTCATGGACAAATTACAACCTCCGGGTAAGTGGATTAGAAGCGCTCCCTTTCATACCATTACCCACTCGAAATAGCGAGGAGCCCCGTAGGCGTAGGCTTGCTCACTCGTTATGTAGGCGGGGCTTACACATTTAACTATAGCGACATACTGGTAAATAGAAATACTGGACTTGCAACTGACGATGCATTTGATTCATTGCAGAACAATGCCTCATGTGTGGTTAACTACATAAATTGTATTGCGTTTGCCCCTCCTTGGTCAACTGGATCAACTGGATTTTCAGGGGACTTAGCTACAACTGAAGAATTGGCAACCGCATATAATTGTAGTGTTTATGGTTTGGAAAAGGGATTTCGGAACCTAAAAACAGTTAACTGTGTGAGTGTTGGTTGTGCAGTTGCTGACTTTGAATTGTGTCACAGTGGGTCGGATTATAATGTGTCCTCCGATGCCACCGCTCCCGGCATAAACGTCGCTTATAACAAAACCGACTTCGCCAGCTACTTTACCGACCACCTCAACGGCGATTTCCACCTGACCGATACCAGCCTAAATCTCTGGGGACTGTCCGGTACAGACATCTCAGCAACATTCACAACCGACATCGACGGCGATACCCGCAGTAACTGGGATATCGGTGCTGACGAATATGTGACGGCAGTCTTTGCCCCACAATCCACCCGATGGGTTAGCTGGGCCTTCCCGAAGCAGAAGCCGCCGGTGGGGACGAGGCTCGACCGTCACCACCCGCTGGCCAAGGGGTTGGTCGGAGGCTGGCTGATCAACCAGGGCGGCACTACCATTGTGGACCTGGTGACAGGGGCGGTAACGGCACCCGGCGGGTCCGTGTCAATGGATATGACCGAGCAGGGGGCAGCCGTTAAACTGGACGGATCAACGGGTAACTACCTGATCACGGACAGTCGGATTATCGACCAGCTCAACCTGGGTGAGTTGACCGTCGAGGCTCTGGTCAAACCGACCGGGGGTTGGGATAGCAGCGAAACGGTTGATGACTATATCGTCGATGTTGGAGGGAGCACGCAGTGGGACAAGAACACCCTGTATTTCAATGATGACGGCAGAGTCCGCTTTATTAATTACATTTACGGCAAAACACTCGAATTTGCGCAAAGCGACCAGACCAGTTTCGGTCCGGAATACTATCACCTGACCGGCACAACCTCGGTCAAAAAAAATGAAACAAAGCTCTATGTCGACGGAAAGCTGCAGGCACTAACCGCAAACGCCAACCCTTACCCCGCCCCTGTTGAGCGGATAAAAATTGGGGGCGGAACCGACACTGATATCGATAACCATCTGGCCGGGTCGGTTGCGCTGGTCAGAATCTACAATCGCGCCCTGTCCGCCGAAGAGGTGGCCGGTCTGCGCCTCAACCTCTGGCAGACCCTCCTCGCCCCGCTGCGTAACTGGTATGAATTGCCCCCTGTCAACCTTGTCAATCTGGCAGCGATCCTTGCATCCAATGTAGAGCTTCAGGCCGGGGTGGGCGTTGCCCGGGGATTGGTCGCTCAGGCTGGATCTGTCGCCGATTTGTCCGGGGGCGTCAACGTGACCCGCCCCCTGTCCGGCACCATCCCTGGTCAGTCAGATCTCGCCCCCGACCTGACGTCCAAGCGGGGTCTGTCTGCCACAGCCCAAAACAGCAGCGCCCAAGTTCAAGCTCTGACCGTCGCTCGCGGAATGGGCACCCAGATTGCCAATATTGCCGACATCTCAGCGGCTCTCTCCATTGTCGCCGCCGGGCTGGTAGATCTGGCCGCCACCCTCGACACGGTGGCCGGCTTGTCCGCCGCCCTTACCGTCCGTCGGGCTCTGGCAGCCGACCTGGGCACCGCCTCCCAACTCACCCCCCAAGCTGGGGTGCTGCGTTCCATCGGCGCCCAACTGTCAGGCGCCGCCAACACGGTTGCAGCGCTGGGCATTGTTCGGGGGCTTCAGGTCCCGTTGGCCACGGCTGCCGACATAGTTGGGCGGATGGAGGTTGATCGTGGGCTGACAGTTACGATCGCAACACAGACGGATGCGGCCGTACAGTTAAGCGTTTTGCGCAAAATTTCCGCCGAGCTATCCACCATAGCCGGTCTGGCGGCCGACCTGGCCACAACCTCAACCAACCAAAAAAATGAGGTCCTGCAGCTTATTAGCCAGATCAATACCCGTCTGGAGCGGGTTAGCCAGTTAACCACCCAGCTCGAACTTATCAGCAAGCTCGACCTGCAGTAGGAGAAACCCATGGCTGACAAAATCTATGTGGGCGACATCGGCACCGAGATCCTGGTCGACTGCGCCGCCGATATCTCCACCGCGAGCAACCCGGTCATCGAGGTCAAAAAGCCTGACGGGACCGTGGTGCAGTGGCCCGCCACCCTCCAGGGGACAACCACCCTTCGGTATGTCACCCAAGCCGGGGATCTGGATCAAGAGGGCCGATACCTGGTGCAGGCCAGGCCCAATATCCTGGGATGGTCCGGTCGGGGGGAGACGGCGCGGTTTGTCGTGCGTCCGGCGTTTGCCTGATTAGGGGATTTCGAAGAAACGAATAGGTGGTTGGAGGAAAAAAGAAGAGGGAGCGACCGGGCAGGTGCAGCAACACCCACCCGGCCACCCGACCTACAGAGCATGCCTGTGAGCCAAGCCAAGGCTCCCCCGCCCCGATCGAGGCGCGAAGAGCCTACCATGAATCCAACTTAGCACACAAGCGACTGGAGGCTCACGATGCACAAACCAATTATCCCATGGATTGGCGGCAAGCGCCGCCTGGCCAAGAACCTATTGCCGCTGTTTCCTAACCACACCTGCTACGTCGAGCCCTTCTGCGGCGCCGCGGCTCTGTTCTTTCTCAAGCAAATATCCAAGGTTGAAGTCCTCAACGACATCAACAGCGACCTGGTTAATCTCTACCGGGTGATCCAGCATCACCTCGAAGAATTCTGCCGGCAGTTCAAACACGCCCTGATCAGCCGCCAGATCTACGAGTGGCTAAACGACACCCCGCCCGAGATCCTCACCGACATCCAGCGCGCGGCCAGATTCTACTATCTGCAACGCATGGGCTTCGGCGGCAAAGTAGACGGTCGCACCTTCGGCACCGCCACCACCAGCCCGCCCAGGCTCAATCTAACCCGCATCGAGGAAGATCTCAGCCAGGCCCACCTGCGCCTCTCCCGAGTCTACATCGAGCACCTCGACTGGCAGGCCTGCATTAAGAAGTACGATCGCGAACACACCCTCTTCTACCTCGACCCGCCCTACTGGCAGACCGAAGGTTACGGCGTGCCGTTCGGCCTCGAGCAATACCAACAAATGGCCGACCTCATGCGCAGCATCAAAGGCCAAGCCGTCCTTAGCATCAACGACCACCCCGACATACGGAAGGTGTTCGCTGGAATGCCGGTCGAATCGGTAGGCATCAATTACACAGTGGGTGGATCAGGAACGGGTAAAAACAGGCGGGAATTGATCGTCAAAAATTGGTCTTAAATGACCCTTTAATGGCCCCCAAATATGCCCAGGTCGAACACGTAAAACAGCTAAAATGTTTTAGCGGGGAGTGGTGCCAAATCAAACGTCAAATGGTGCCAAATCGCGCGGCACGTTACAGTCGGCCGGAAACGTCAACCCACAGCAGGAGGAAAAAATGAACAAGAACAGATTTTTGACAGTGATCGGAATGGTGTGCGTGTTTGTGGCGGGAAGTTTCGGCCTCGCCCTGGCCGGGGGCAAAACCCTGCCCAAAGCCGAGGGAGCGGCGGTTTACGAGTACATCACCAAAACCAGCCCGTATCAGAAGTGGACGCTTTTCCCCGGCAAGGGCAAGCTCTATGAAGGGAAGCATCCCCACGGCGCCCTGCTGACCACCTATGTCAACGACGTGGCGCTCAAGGGGATTGAGACCAAAGCGGGAACCCTGGCCGATGGCGCGATCATCGTCAAGGAGAACTACATGCCTGACAAAATGCTCGGCGCAGTGACCGTCATGTACCGCCTTAAGGGATTTGATCCCGAAGCCGGCGACTGGTTCTGGGCCAAGTATATGCCGAACGGTCAGGTCGAAGCGGCCGGCAAGGTCGCCATGTGCAGCGGCTGCCATGCCGCAAAGATCGACAATGACTGGGTCTTCACTGGCCCGGTGAAGTAGGTAAGGACCAGAATTCAGCTCTTTGGGGAGGCCATGGTCTTCCCAAAGAGCTCCGGGAGATCGGCATGTCAGGTCGTTGGAAAAAAATCCTCATCATTCTCGGTATTATCGTGCTGGTTGGAGCGTTCTTCGCCTTTGACCTGCAGCGCTACCTGACCCTGGCTGAGCTCAAAGCCCGGCAGGAGGCCTTCCAGGCCTATTACGCGGCCCACCAGCTGTTAACACTGTCGGCTTACTTCTTGATTTACGTGGCCGTCACCGCTCTGTCGCTCCCCGGGGCCGCGGTCATGACCCTGGCCGGCGGAGCGCTGTTCGGCTTCTGGCCGGCGCTGGTCGTTGTCTCCTTCGCCAGTTCCATCGGCGCCACCCTGGCCTTTCTGGTCAGTCGCTTTTTGCTCCGCGACTGGGTTCAAGCCCGTTTTGGCGAGCGACTCCAGGCGGTGAATGCCGGGGTGAAGCGGGAAGGAGCCTTTTACCTCTTCAGCCTGCGTCTTGTGCCGCTCTTTCCCTTCTTCGTTATCAACCTGGTTCTGGGGCTGACACCGATGCGGGCCTGGACCTTTTACGGGGTCAGCCAACTCGGCATGCTCGCCGGGACTGCCGTCTACATCAATGCCGGCACCCAGCTTGGGCAGATCGCGAGTCTTAGCGGAATTCTCTCACCTGGACTGCTCCTTTCCTTCGTCCTGCTCGGCCTCTTCCCGCTGTTCGCCAAAAAGGTACTCGACATGCTCAAACAGCACAAGTCCTTGGCCCAATTTCCGAAACCAAAACGCTTCGATTATAACCTGGTGGTGATCGGGGCCGGCAGCGCTGGACTGGTCTCGAGCTACATTGCCGCCGCGGTAAAAGCCAAGGTCGCGCTGATCGAAAAGCACCAGATGGGCGGCGACTGCCTGAACACCGGATGCGTGCCGAGCAAGGCGCTGATCCGTAGCGCCAAGATGCTGGCCTACGGCCGCCGGGCCATGGAATTCGGCTTCCGCCGGACCGAGACCGAGTTCGATTTTGCCGAGGTCATGGAACGGGTGCAGCGGGTGGTTGCCAAGGTCGAGCCCCACGACTCGGTAGAGCGCTATAGCAACCTGGGGGTTGAGTGCATTGCCGGCGCGGCCAAGGTGACCTCCCCCTATACAGTTGAGGTCGACGGCCGAACCCTGACCACCCGCAGCATCATCCTCGCCACGGGAGCATCACCCTTGGTTCCGCCGATCCCCGGTCTCGACAAGATCGACTACCTGACCTCGGACAACCTCTGGCAGTTGCGCCAGCTGCCCAAGCGTCTTGTCGTTCTGGGCGGCGGCCCCATCGGCTGCGAGATGACCCAGGCCTTCGCCCGCTTCGGCGCCCAGGTCACCCAGGTGGAGATGGCACCGCAGATCATGGGGCGCGAAGACCCCGATGTCGCGGAGTTCATCCGGGAGCGTTTCGAAGCCGAAGGTGTCAGGGTGCTGACCGGCCATGTGGCCCAGGAAGTGCTGGTTCGCGATGGAAAAAAAATCCTGGTTTGCGAGGTCAACGGAGAGCGGATCGAGATTCCTTTCGACGCCATTCTGGTCGCCGTCGGCCGGCGTGCCCGCACCCAGGGTTTCGGCCTGGAGGAGCTGGGCGTGGCCATCAGTCCGCGGGGCACACTGGAGACTGATCCGTTTCTGCGCACCAATTTCCCCAACATCCTTTGTGCCGGAGACGTGGCTGGGCCGTACCAGTTTACCCACACTGCCGGCCATCAGGCCTGGTACGCCACGGTCAATGCCCTGTTCGGTCAGTTCAAGTCCTTCCGCGTCGACTACCGGGTCATCCCCTGGTGCACCTTTACCGACCCCGAAGTGGCCCGGGTCGGGCTCAACGAAACCGAAGCACGGGACCAGGGTCTGGATTTCGAGGTGACTCGTTTCAATCTGGAGGAACTCGACCGCGCCATCGCCGAGGGCGAAGACCATGGCTGGGTCAAGGTCATTACCCCCCGCGACAAGGACCGCATCCTCGGCGCCACAATCGTCGGGCCTCACGCAGGCGATCTCCTTGCCGAGTTCGTGCTGGCGATGAAACACGGCATCGGCCTGAACAAGATCCTCGCCACTATCCACCCCTATCCGACCCTGGCCGAGGCGAACAAGGCAGCTGCCGGGGAGTGGAAACGCGCCCATGTCCCGGTAAAACTTCTCGCTTGGGTGGAGAAGTACCATGCCTGGCAGCGCGGTTAATGGACCAAACCGAACCCTTCGCGAAGAGGATGATCATGCGCATCTCGTATAAAACCATCCGCATTGCCGCCATGTTGCTGCTGTTAACGGCCGGTATGGCCCTGAGCGCCGCCGCAGCGCCAAAGGCCGAGCTCTGGCCGCGCTGGCAGGGCCACGACCCGCAGAGCCAGGTTCGCGTCGACCATTCGGCTTGGGCCAGGTTTCTGGACAAATATCTAGTGGTCAACCAGTCCGAGGCGGTGAACCTGGTCCGCTACGGGGCGGTGACTCCAGCGGATAAGCAGTCTCTCCAGGACTACCTCGCGGCCCTGGCGGCCATCCCGGTGACGAAACTCAATCGCGCTGAGCAAAAGGCCTACTGGATCAACTTGTACAACGCGGCCACCGTCAAAACCGTCCTCGATCATTTCCCGATCAAGAACATTCGGGAAATCAAATCCGGCTGGCTCAGCCCCGGGCCCTGGGACCTGAAGCTGGTCCGGGCGGAGGGGGTCGAACTCTCCCTCAATGACATCGAGCACCGCATCCTGCGGCCAATCTGGCAAGATAACCGCATCCACTACGCCGTAAACTGCGCCAGCCTTGGTTGCCCGAACCTGCAGCCGGATCCCTTCACCAGTGGCAACATCGAGGAACTGCTGGAACGGGGAGCAAGGCAGTATGTCAACCATCCCCGCGGTGTACGACTGGAGCAGGGCCGCCTGGTGCTTTCGTCGATCTACGACTGGTTCAGCAGTGATTTTGGCGGCTCCGAGGAGGCGCTGCTTGCGCATCTTGAAACCTTCGCTGCACCTGAGCTTGCGGCCAAGTTGAGGGTTCACCGAGGAGCACTCACTTACGGATACGACTGGGCCCTGAATCAACCCTAGATCTTCTTCAAGCCCTTAAAGAACGCACTCTTTAAGGGCCCGGGAATCAACCTATGTGGTCCCATTTCAATCCGTTTCATGCAAACAAAACACGACGAGTGGAGCTCAACGTCGATCTGCTGGAGTCGGTGTTGGTGCTGGGGGCTGTCATCGAGGCCCGGGATGCCTACACCGGAGGACATACCTGGAGGGTGGCGCAGTACAGCCGCTTGTTGGCCCAGCAGACAGGTCTGTCTCCCCAGGAGGTGTTCCTAGCCGGCCTTGGTGGCTTCGTGCACGACCTGGGCAAGGTGGCGATTCCTGACCAGATCTTGAATAAACGCGAGCCACTGAGTGAAGTGGAATTCCGATTGCTCAAGACCCATCCCATGACCGGCAATACCCTTCTTGCCGCACACCCGTTGGGGCCACTCGTGTTGGACGCAGTCACCCACCATCACGAAAGGTACGACGGTCAGGGTTACCCAGGTGGATTGAATGCGGAGCAACTGTCTGTCTATCCGCGCATAGTTGCCGTCGCCGACTGTTTCGACGCCATGACCAGTTCCCGCCCCTACCGCAAAGGAGTGCCGAAGGATGAAGTCTTGGCAACCCTGGCTAAGGAACGTGGACGACAACTCGATGGCGCGATGGTCGACTCGTTCCTTGAACTAGCCGTCAGTGGCCGCCTTGAGGGCATCCTTGGGCACAGCGACGAAGGGCGGCCACTGGCCCATTGCCCAGTTGATGGACCGATCATCGCTCTTCCCAGGTCCAAGCGGGAGGGCGACACGATTTACTGCCACGCCTGCAAGGGGTTGTACCGACTCCATATCGCGGCAGACACCTTTGAACTCGAGCCGCTGATGCGGCAACGCTTCGACCTGCTACCAGAAACGGATCTGGGGCAGATCAACGAAATCGCCCGAAACGCCCCCCGGCAGGTAAAAATTTCCGGGCATTGAAACACCCTACACTTCACCCCACTGGAGAATCATTACGTGACCAAAAACAGGGCAACACTGGACGGCGTCAAGGAGTACTACGGAAAAATCCTTCAGGGAACCAAGGATCTGAAAACCAGCGCTTGCTGTTCGATCGAGGACTTCCCCCCCGCGCACCGGGCAATCTTGGCGGAGATCGACAGCGAGATCCTCGACCGATTTTACGGATGCGGTTCGCCGATTCCGCCAGCCATCGAGGGCTGCACAGTTCTTGACCTGGGCTGTGGGTCGGGCCGGGATGTTTATCTTGCCTCCAAGCTGGTTGGCCCTGCCGGTTCGGTCATCGGTATCGACATGACTGATGAGCAACTGGCGGTGGCCCGCCGGCATCTCCCCGGCCAGATGCTGCGCTTCGGTTTCGCTACCCCCAACGTCGATTTTCGTCCGGGCTACATTGAGGACCTGGCGGCCTGCGGCATCGCCGACAATTCCATCGACCTTGTCGTCTCGAACTGCGTGCTCAACCTCTCTCCGGATAAGGAACGGGTCTTCGCCGAAATCTTCCGGGTGCTCAAACCGGGCGGGGAATTGTATTTTTCTGACGTGTTCGCCGACCGTCGACTGCCGGAGAGACTGCGGGAGGATCCATTGCTCTATGGTGAATGTCTCGGGGGGGCCCTGTACCTCGAGGATTTCCGCCGACTGCTACGATCCCTCGGCTGCCAGGACTACCGGGTCAAGTCAAGGCGCCCCATTGTTCTGGAGAATCCTGAGATTGCCGCCCAGGCCGGCCTGATCAACTTCAGCTCGATCACCGTACGGGCCTTCAAGCTCAACTGTCTGGAGGACATTTGCGAAGATTTCGGCCAGACGGCGACCTATCGGGGCACCATTCCCGAATGCCCGCATGCCTTCCCCCTCGACGACCACCACACCTTCGTCACTGGAAAACCGATGCTGGTCTGCGGCAACACCGCTGCGATGGTCGAGGAGACCCGATTTGGGCGACATTTCACCGTCACCGGCGATCGTTCGGTCCATTTCGGACCCTTTCCCTGCGGACCGTCGCCGTCTCGACCCGGGGGGAATGATGCCTGCGCCGGGGGCGCTTGCTGTTGATTGGCGATGGATTCGCTTAGCATCCTCATTTTCACACGAACAAGAGGTCGTCCGTGAAATATCCCCATGAATTCGTCGGCGAACTCGTCGGCACGTTTTTGTTGGTCCTGTTCGGCTGTGGCTCCGTCGCGGTGACCATCCTCTTCTCGGCCCATGTCGGCCTGTTGCAGGTCGCCGTCGTCTGGGGCCTGGGGGTCACCGTGGCCATTTACGCCACGCGCCATCTCTCCTGTGCTCACCTCAACCCGGCGGTCAGCTTCGCCATGGTGCTGGGCCGGCGGATGTCACTGGCGCGGTTGCCGGTCTATTTGCTCGCCCAGTTTGCCGGGGCCTTTTTCGCAGCAGCGCTGCTCTATCTGCTCCTGGGCGACTCCATCGCCCACTACGAGAGCCTCAACGGAATCGTGCGCGGAACGCCCGCTTCGGTCAAAACGGCGATGATGTTCGGTGAATTCTACCCCAACCCAGGCGCCGGTCCGGCTGCAGTCGTCAGCACTGGCACGGCGTTCCTGACCGAGGCCGTTGGCACGTTTGTCCTGGTTTTTCTGATTTTTTCCTTAACCGAAGGATGCAATCTTGGTCGGCCGGATGATGCCTTGGCACCACTATTCATCGGCCTGACCGTGACCGTGATCATCGCGATTCTTGCCCCCATGACTCAGGCTGGACTCAACCCCGCACGGGACTTTTCCCCACGGTTATTCAGTTATTTTATGGGATGGGGAAAGGCTGCGTTTCCGGACCAGGGTTTCGGGTTTTTCACCGTCTACATCCTGGGTCCCCTGGTCGGCGCAGCAGCGGCAGCCGGGGTGTTCACCTGGGTTGTCGAACCCTTGATGAAGGGCAAAGGAAGCGGTTCTGATTCTTGTGGTTGTCGCTAGCAGCGGGTTACGAATCAGCGGCAGGATTGCGGAGCCTTTTTCAGGTTTTATCGGGTACCCGGAGTCCATGCCGACAACATAACTGATTCTATGGAGAATGGCATGCCTAGACCACTATTGATTCTGCTGTTATTTGTCGGGCTAGTTTCTCCTCCTGGGGGGCTTCAGGCCGCCGGACTGCCGTTCGAAGAAATCGGCACCAGCGGCCTTACCGAGGCTTATTACCCTGTCGGCCAGGCCATCATTAAGGTGTTCGACCGCCAGAGGATTTCTCACTCTTTTCGCCTCTACACCGAACCGAGTTCCGGGGCTCGGGAGAATATCGACCGGGTGATGGCGGGCCATTGGAGTTTCGGTATTGCCCGGGCCGATCTACTTGCTCAGGCCCAATCCGGGCGAGGTCTCTGGCAGGGGCACCCACGTCCCGAACTTAGGGCCATCGCGGCCCTCTATCCAGAAGCAGTTACCATGATGGCGGCGGTGGATGCCAACATCCACAGTCTTGCTGACCTGCGAGGGAAGACGGTCAGCATCGGTATACCAGGGTCCGGCGATCCGGAAAATATGCGAGGGCTGCTGAGGATGGCCGGCCTTGATCCCAACAAGGATCTCGATGTCCGGCTTCTCGACCCGGTCGATTCGGCAGATCTGCTGCAGCAAGGAGAGGTCGACGCCTACTGTCTCACCATCGGCCACCCCAACCTCGCGCTGCTCGAAGCGAGCGCCGGGAAGCGAAAAATGCGTATCATCGAATTTGACTCGCGGTTGATCCAGCAGATCCAAATCCAGACACCCTCCTTTATTCCGACCACGATCCCCGTGGGCTACTACCCCAACCTGGAAAATACCACCGAGGTAGTGACGATCGGAGCCAAAGCGACCCTCTTCACCTTGGCGGCCACTCCCGATGCCGAGGTCGAGGCGATTCTGACCGCCTTGCTCGATGACTTTTTCCTGTTTCAGCGCCAGCATCCGGCCCTCCAGAACCAGAAGATGCAGGAACTGGCTACCGGTATAGCGATTCCCCTCCACCCGGCGGCGAAAAAACTCTTTCGGGAGAAAGGGCTGCTGCCATGATTCACTGTCGCAAATGGCTGTTAGCTGGATGGTTTGTAACCCTGATGCTGGGGCTCGGCGGAGGGGCGGCACAGGGAGCGACGAGTGGCGAGAAACCGTATTTTTTCCCCTTTGTCAACCCGTATATGGCGACTGTCATGGAAACGCCGCCGGCTTTTCAGGCGGAAACTCCGTCCCGGGTGCCGGTTCGCGAATTCACTATCCATCCCTTTCCAGATCGCCCGCTGCCGAAGGTTTTCTGGTATGTGGACGGCTTGGCCTGTTCGCTGGCGGCACAGCAGCAGCGTGCGCCGCTGGTCTTCATTATCGCCGGGACCGGTGCTCGCCACAATTCGCCGAAGATGACCATTCTGCAACGGGCTCTCTTTCAGGCCGGTTTTCACGTCATCTCCATTTCCTCGCCGACTACTGTCGATTTCATCGTCACCGCCTCGGCTTCGATGATGCCAGGAAATCTTCCCGACGATGCACAGGATCTATATCGGGTAATGAAACTTGCCTGGGGGAAAGTCAAAAATGATCTGCAGGTCTCTCGTTTCGCCTTAACCGGCTACAGTCTCGGCGCCATCGAGGCGGCCTTCCTCGCCCGCCTCGACGACCGGGAAAAGGTGTTCGATTTTTCCCGGGTGCTTCTTATCAATCCGCCGGCAAGCCTCTACAGTTCGGTCGCAAGGCTGGACCAGATGCTCCTCTCCGATGTCCCGGGAGGAGCCCACCGAATGGATCAGTACCTACGCAACGTCATGAACAAGCTGGCCGAAACGACGGAGGATACTCTGGGGCCACCCGAATTGAGCAGTGAATACCTTTACCGAGCCTCTCGACGGTTTCCACCCCGGGAAGACTTTCTTAAGACCCTGGTTGGCCTGGCCTTTCGCCTTGACTCAACCAACATGATGTTCGCTGCCGATGTCATGCAGGGCGGGGGATTCGTCGTTCCGAAAGGGACCCGGTTAACCAGTACCTCCTCACTTAGCGGATATTTAGCGACTTACTTCGACACCGGTTTTGTCGATTACTTCCACCAATATTTTTTCCCCTATTGGCAACAACGGGAACCCGGGCTGCGCGAAGAGCAGCTGATCGACCGTTTGAGCCTCAAGGCCATCGAGCCCTATCTGAAAAAATCTCGCCAGATTGGTTTGTTGCATAACGAGGACGATATCATCCTGGGACCGGGAGATTTGGCTGGTCTGCTGGAGATCTTCGATGACCGAGCGCAAATTTTCCCCACTGGCGGCCATTGCGGCAACCTGAACCACCCGCAAGTTGTGCGTTATATCACTGCCTTCCTTGGCCAGGAGACACCCTGATGCAATCTTCCTGCTTGCTGCCAAATGCCTTGTTCCCCCTGTTGCTGATCTTGTTTCTGTGCGGTTGCAGTACGGTTCCCCGCATATCCCCCGACGCGCCACCACCGATCCGGTCGGCTCCCACCGACGGCGTCACCCTGAATGAAACCTCCGACCCTTTCGAGGGGCTGAACCGGGGACTCTACCGTTGCAACAGTTATCTCGATGACTACCTGTTGCTACCACTGGTGAAAACCTACCGCTTTCTCCTCCCTGATTACGTTGAGGAGCGGATTTCCAGTGCCCTGGACAATATTGGCGACATTGGCAATCTCACCAATGCACTCCTGCAGTTCAAGGGAACCAAGGCCGGAACCAGTTTCGGTCGCCTGGCAATCAATAGCACCATCGGCATCCTTGGCTTTTGGGACCCGGCGACCAGATACTTCAAACTGCGGAGACAACAGGAAGATTTCGGCCAGACCCTTGGCTATCACGGCCTTCGTCCTGGCCCCTATTTGATCCTGCCGTTGTTCGGGCCTTCCAACCTGCGCGACACCACCGGGCTTGCGACCGACGCAGTCACTGCCTCGGCACTCGATCCTTTTAACTTCAACGATAGCAACATGGCCACTCCCTATTACGCTGTCAACACCCTTGACACCAGAAAACGCGAACCATTTCGTTACTTTGGCAGCGGTTCACCCTTCGAATACGAACTGGTTCGCATGATCTACACTCAGCGGCGGGAACGGGAGATTGCGCACTGACCTTTGGAAAGGACCGCCTGAGAACGGGGAGAGACCTAACTATGAAGACCCAAGCTCTCAAAAGACAAACCGCCCTGGTGACCGGGGCCGGCTCCGGCATCGGGGCCGGAATCGCCAAGGCGCTGGCAGCGGCTGGCGCCGCGGTCGCTGTCAACTACGTCGTCAGACCCGAAGAGGCCGAGAACATCGTGGCGCAGATCCGCGAGGACGGCGGCCAGGCCCTGGCGGTGCAGGCCGATGTCAGCAACGAGACCGAGGTGCAGGCAATGTTCGCAGAGGTCTGCCGGACCTTCGGCACCATCGATATCCTGGTCAACAACGCCGGGGTTCAAAGCGACGCCCCCTGCACCGAGATGACCCTCGCGCAGTGGAACCGGGTCATCGGCATCAACCTCACCGGGCAATTTCTCTGCGCCCGGGAGGCGGCCCGCGAATTCCTCCGCCGCGGCGTGATCCCGGAGATCTCCTGCGCTGCGGGGAAGATCGTCGGCATCTCCTCAGTCCACGAGGTCATCCCCTGGGCCGGGCATGTCAACTATGCCGCTTCAAAGGGGGGCTGCATGCTACTGATGAAGTCAATGGCTCAGGAGCTCGCAGGGAATAAAATCCGCATCAACAGCATCTGTCCGGGGGCGATCAAGACTCCGATCAATACCGCGGCCTGGACGACCCCCGAAGCCGAAAACGAACTGCTCAAACTGATCCCCTATGGCCGGGTCGGTGAACCGGCGGATATCGGTAAAGCCGCCGTCTGGCTGGCTTCGGACGACTCGGATTACATTACCGGCGCCTCGATCTTCGTCGATGGCGGCATGACCCTCTACCCGGGTTTTCGCACCGGAGGCTAGGAGCATTCCATGAACAGCGAACGCAAACGACTCGACGCCCAGCGTAAAGGCAAGGACAACTGGCGCCTCTGGGGACCCTATCTCGCCGAACGGGCCTGGGGGACGGTCCGCGAGGATTACAGTGCCGACGGCACCGCCTGGGAGCATTTCAGCCACGACCAGGCGCGTTCCCGCGCCTATCGCTGGAGCGAGGACGGGCTCGGCGGCATCTGCGACGAGCAGCAGCGCCTCTGTCTGGCTCTGGCCTTGTGGAACGGCCGTGACCCGATCCTCAAGGAACGGCCGTTTGGTCTGACCGGCAACCAGGGAAACCACGGCGAGGACGTCAAGGACTATTATTTCTACCTTGACGCGACTCCCAGCCACAGCCTCCTGCGCTATCGCTACAAATACCCGCAGGCCGCCTATCCCTACGTCCGGCTGGTCGAGGAAAATGCCCGCCGCGGCCGCGAAGCGCCACCCTTCAGTCTGCTCGACGCCGGAGTCTTCGCCGAGGATCGTTACTGGGACGTTGAGGTCACCTATGCCAAGGCGACCCCCGAAACCACCCTGCTGCGCCTGACCGTCCACAATCGCGGTCCTGAAGCAGCCACCCTGCACCTGCTGCCGACCCTCTGGTTCCGCAACACCTGGTCCTGGGGGGATGAGGGCGCGGGAAAACCCAGCCTGACCCAGATCAAAGCGCCGAGGGGTGCTGCCTGGGCGATTCGTGCCGAGCATCCGTCCCTGGGGTTTTATCACCTCTATGGCCGCCATCCGGCCGAACTGCTCTTCACCGAGAACGAGAGCAATTTCGAACGTCTCTGGCAGACCCCGAATGCTTCTGCCTATGTCAAAGACGCCTTTCACCGCCGCGTGGTCGAAGGAGAAACCGCGGCGGTCAACCCGGAACCGACCGGGACCAAGTGCGCCGCCTGGAGCCTCCTGGAGGTCCCGGCGGGCGGCTCGGCGCAACTCGAGCTGGTCCTTTCCGCCACGGCTGCGTCCAACCCCTTCCGGGATTTTGACGCTCAGGTGCAGGAACGGCAACGGGAGGCCGACCTCTTCTACCAAGATCTCCTGCCCGGGGCGAGCGCCGAGGATTGCGCCATCCAGCGCCAGGCTTCGGCCGGACTCATCTGGAGCAAGCAATTTTACCACTTTGACGTTGGCCGCTGGCTCGACGGCGACCAGGTTCCACCCCCCGCCAGCCGCAAGCAGGGGCGAAACCACGCCTGGCGTCACCTCAAGGCCGCCGATATCCTGCTCATGCCCGACAGCTGGGAATACCCGTGGTTCGCCGCCTGGGATCTGGCTTTTCACAGCGTCGCCATGGCCCCGCTCGATATCGACTTCGCCAAGGAGCAGCTCGAACTGCTCCTTGGCGAGCGCTACCTTCATCCCAGCGGCCAGATTCCCGCCTACGAATGGGCCTTCGGCGATGTCAATCCTCCGGTCCACGCCTGGGCGGTCCTGGAATGCTTCGAGGCCGAACGCGCCCAGCGCGGCAACGGGGACCTGGCGTTTTTGCGCCGTTGCTTCAACAAACTGACTCTCAACTACGGCTGGTGGCTTAACCGCAAGGATCCCGACAGTCGCGGGGTCTTTGAGGGGGGCTTCATGGGCCTTGACAACATTTCAGTCTATGACCGCTCGCGGCCACTCCCTGTTGGCTTCAGCCTCAAACAGGCCGATGCCACCGGCTGGATGGCCATGGTCGCACTCAACTTGACGCGCATGGCCCTTGAACTGGCCTTCGTGGAGAACGAATATGAGGAGATGGCCATCCAGTTCCACAGCCAGTTCTTCGCCATCGCCCAGGCAATCCACGGTTTCAGCGATGCCGGGGTGTCCTTGTGGGATCCAGTTGAGCACTTTTTTAAGGACGCCGTGGAGTCATCCGCCGGGGTCTATTCCCTGCCGGTCTTCTCCTGGGTCGGGCTGATCCCTTTGTTCGGCAGCGAGATCGGTCGCCCCGAGCTGTTGCAGCGTCTGCCCCGTTACCAGGCCTTCCTCGCCAGCCGTGCCGGCGGCCGCTACGATGGCCACTTCCTCTGTGCCTGCCCTCACACGAAAAACGACCGCGGCGAGCATTTTTTCTCCTTGGCCATGCCCGCCAACCTCCCGGAGATCATGGCCCGGGTGCTCAATGCTGAAGAGTTCAGCGCCCCCCAGGGAGTGCGCTCCCTGAGCAAGATCCACGCGACCAGACAAAGTTTTGGCGACATCCCAGGGCTTGGCAGTGTTGGGATCGATTACGAACCGGGCGAATCGCGCTCCGGCCTCTTCGGCGGCAATTCCAACTGGCGGGGCCCGGTCTGGCTCCCCCTCAACTACCTGCTGATTTGTGCCCTCGACCGGATTCATCGCTACCTGACCGAGAGTTTCTCCTTCCCTGCTCCGGTTTTGGAGCAGCGGGAGGTGACTTTGGCCGAAGCGGCGGATCTTATCACCGAAAACCTGCTTGGGATCTTCCGCCGCGATGCGTCGGGGCTACGGCCTGTCTTCCCTGCCGACAGTCCCTTTCAGGACGACCCCCACTGGCGCGAGCTGTTGCTGTTTCACGAATTCTTCCATGGCGAAACCGGTCAAGGGCTGGGAGCGGCCCACCAAACCGGCTGGACGGCGCTGGTCGCCAACCTGCTGCAGCGGCAGTACGCCAAGACCAAACCGTAATGGTACAATCCCAGGGAGCGCCCACCTTGTTCAAACAAACGCAGCCAGCTCAGTCCCACTGGCCAGAATACTTCATGGAGGCAGCCGGCCTGGGGATTTTCATGATGTCCGCGGGCCTGTTTGCCACCCTGCTGGAAGACCCGGGGTCGCCGGTTCACCTGGCCCTCGACTCCCCGCTGGCGCGGCGGGCGCTCATGGGGTTGGCCATGGGCCTGACCGCCGTGGCACTGATCTATTCTCCCTGGGGAAAACGCTCGGGGGCACATTTCAACCCGGCCGTGACGCTGACATTCTGGGGACTGGGCAAGGTCGCGCCGCGGGACGCGGCGTTCTATGTGCTTGCCCAGCTGCTGGGGGGACTGGGCGGGGTCCTGCTGGTCTTTCTCCTGCTCGGCAGCCATTTCGCCCGCCCACCGGTCTCCTTTGTCGTCACCGTCCCTGGTATCGCCGGCTCGGGTGTCGCCTTTGCCGCCGAGACCCTGATTGCCTTCGGCCTGATGCTGATGGTGCTGGTAACCACCAACCGGCCACGACTGACCCGTTACACCGGCCTGTTCGCTGGCGCGCTCCTCGCTTTCTACATCACCATCGAAGCGCCCTTCTCGGGGACCGGGCTCAACCCGGCCCGCAGCCTGGCATCGGCGCTGCCTGCCCGGAATATGACCGGGCTGTGGATTTATCTCATCGCGCCACTGTTGGGGATGGGCCTGGCGGCGCTGCTCTACCGAAGGCGCAGCGGCTGGCGCGAGGTGGCTTGCGCCAAACTCAACCACGCCAGCAACCACCGCTGTATCTTTCGCAACTGTCATTACCACGAGATGATGGCTGCAAATCCAGAGAAGACCAACCCGCAGTCTAAAGGGGTCACCCATGGCAAACCAAAAATATGATGTCATCATCATCGGCAGCGGTGCCGGTGGCGGAACCCTGGCCCGTCATCTGGCCCCCTCCGGCAAAAATATCCTGCTGCTGGAACGCGGCGACTACCTGCCCCGCGAACAAGACAACTGGAGCCCGCGCGCGGTCAATGGAGCGGGAAAATATCAGGCCAAGGAAACTTGGCATGACGGAGACGGCAAAGAACTGTACCCGCACACCAATTACTGGGTCGGCGGCAACACCAAATTCTATGGCGCGGCCCTGTTTCGACTGCGACGCGAGGATTTCGCAGAACTGCGCCACTACGGTGGAAATTCCCCCGCCTGGCCCATTTCCTACGAGGATTTGGAGCCTTATTACACCAAAGCCGAACAGCTCTACCAGGTGCACGGTACACGCGGCGAAGATCCAACCGAGCCCCTGACCACCGCTCTCTATCCATTTCCTGCGGTGAGTCATGAACCGCGCATCCAGCAGCTTAGCGACGACTTTGCCCGGCTCGGGCTGAAACCCCTTCACACACCACTCGGTGTCATGCTGGATGAAGGAGACCCCAGTCGCAGCCACTGCATCCGCTGTAACACCTGCGACGGATTTCCCTGTCTGCTGCATGCCAAGTCAGACGCCGAGGTGCTGGCGGTGGAACCGGCGCTGGCCCACCCCAATCTGACGCTGTTGACCAACGCGTTCGTGGAAGGGTTGGAGACCAGCGCCTCGGGGTGGGAGGTGACAGGCGTCATCGTCCGGCGGGGTGATGTCACCGAGCGTTATTTATCCGACATCGTGGTGGTTGCCTGCGGCGCCATTAACTCTGCGGCTCTGCTGCTGCGCTCGGCCAGTGACCGTCACCCCAATGGCCTGGCCAACGGCTCGGATATGGTCGGTCGGCATTACATGGGGCACCTCAATTCGGTTCTGATGGCGATCTCGAAATGCCCGAACCCGACAGTCTTTCAAAAAACCTTGTCGTTCAATGACTTCTACCTCGGTGCGCCGGACTGGGAGTACCCGCTGGGACACATTTCCTTTGTCGGCAAACTCGACGGCGAAACCCTGAAGGCCGGGGCACCGGCCCTGGTGCCCGGCTTCACCCTCGAAATGATGGCCCAACACTCCATCGACTTCTGGCTCACCTCCGAGGATCTGCCCGATCCCGAGAACCGGGTGACGCTCGACCACCGAGGGAACATCGTCCTGTCCTACCGGCCGAACAACGAGGAGGGGCACCGTCGCCTCATCGCCAAACTCAAGGATTTGATGCGCCAGCAAAGCGCCTGCGCCATCCATGGCCATGACTGTCACCAGGGGCTGTTCGCCCGCAATCTCTTCGCCGACCAGCGCATCCCGCTGGCCGGAGTGGCCCATCAGAACGGCACCATCCGTTTCGGGCTCGACCCAAGGACCTCGGCCCTCGATATCCATTGCAAAGCCCACGAGATTGACAATCTCTACGTGGTAGACGGCAGTTTCTTCCCTTCGTCTGGAGCGGTCAATCCAGCGCTGACCATCATGGCCAACGCGCTGCGGGTTGGCGACCATCTGCTGGCGAGGCTGAAGTGACCATGATTCCCCCGACCCATATCCGCTGGCTCTCCGGCGGGAGGAGAAGATCATGAAAAAGGCCCCAACGACCGCCAAAGTACCCGCCTTGGACGAACTGTGCATCAACACCCTGCGCTTCCTTGCCATCGACGCCGTCCAGAAGGCCAACAGCGGTCATCCGGGGCTGCCGATGGGAGCGGCCCCCATGGCGTACGTGCTCTGGAGGCGATTCCTGCGTCACAACCCGGCCAATCCCGGCTGGTTCAACCGGGATCGCTTCGTCCTCTCCGCCGGTCATGGCTCCATGCTCCTCTACAGCCTTCTGCACCTGACCGGCTATGACCTGCCACTGGAGGAAATTAAACGCTTTCGCCAGTGGGGGAGTAAAACCCCGGGCCATCCCGAGCGCGGTCATACCCCGGGAGTTGAAACCACCACCGGTCCCCTGGGGCAAGGTCTTGGCAATGCGGTCGGGATGGCCATCGCCGAGGCCCACTTGGCCTCCCGTTTCAACCGCCCCGGTTTCGAGGTCGTCAAGCATTTTACCTACTGCCTGGCCGGTGATGGCGATCTGATGGAGGGGGTGGCGGCCGAAACCGCTTCCCTTGCCGGCCACCTGGGGCTCGGCCGGCTGATCCTGCTATACGACGACAACCGGATCTGTCTCTCCTCCGCCACGGACCTTACCTTCACCGAGGACCGGGCCGCGCGCTTTAAGGCCTATGGCTGGCAGGTGCAGACCGTCGCCGACGGCAACGACCTGGCGGCCATCGATGCGGCGATTGCCACAGCCCGCTCTGAAACGGCCCGACCGTCACTGCTCCTGGTCCGCACGCACATCGGTTACGGCTCACCCGGTAAACAGGACAGCTTCGAGGCTCACGGTTCGCCCTTGGGACCGCAGGAGGTTGCGCTGACCAAAGAAGCCCTCGACTGGCCATTGGAACCGACGTTTTATGTCCCGCCAGACGCGTTGCGTCATTTCCGAATGGCGCTGGAGGAGGGTTCGAATCTGGAGGCGCTCTGGAATGAACAGCTTGCGAATTATGAGAGCGCCTATCCCGACCTGGTCGCCAAATTAAACCTGGCCATGGCCAACGGGCTGCCGCCGGGCTGGCAGGAGGCGTTGCCGGTCTTTCCACCCGATCCGAAAGGCCTGGCCACTCGCGTCGCCGGGGGGAAGGTGCTGAACGCCTTGGCCGCCCGTATCCCGGCCCTGATCGGCGGTTCGGCCGACTTGAATCCTTCCACCCATACCGCGCTGGCCGGCCAGGGGGATTTCCAGAATTCCGCCCTGGCCGTTGCCGATCGGCAGGGGGCGGTCGGGCAGGAATGGGGATACAGCGGACGCAATATTCATTTCGGCGTGCGCGAGCACGGCATGGCCGCGATCATGAACGGTATGTCCGCCCACGGTGGGACCCTCCCCTTCGGCGCCACCTTCCTCCCCTTCGCCGATTATCTACGACCGGCGCTCCGTCTGGCCGCCCTCATGGGCCTCAAGGTGATTCACGTCTTCACCCACGACAGCATCGCCCTGGGCGAAGACGGACCCACCCACCAACCAGTGGAACAGCTCGCGTCCCTGCGGATCATTCCGAATCTGCTGGTGATCCGCCCCGGCGACGCCAACGAAACCGCGGTTGCCTGGCAGGTCGCGTTGGAGACGGAAGGTCGACCGGTGGCGCTGGTTTTGTCGAGGCAGAATCTACCGACCCTGGACCGGAGTCTTTACGCCGCCGCCGAAGGGTTGAAACAGGGTGGCTACATCCTGGCCGAGGCGCAAGGGGGGGCTCCGCAAATCGTCCTCATCGCCACCGGCTCAGAGGTCGCTCTCGCGCTGGCGGCCCGGGAAAAGCTGACAGAACAGAAGATCCGGACGAGGGTCGTCTCCCTGCCGAGTTGGGAGATCTTTGACGAGCAGTCGCAGGAGTACCGGGATGCCGTCCTTGCGCCAGATTCCGGCAAGCGGCTGGCGATTGAGGCCGGTTCACCCTTTGGCTGGGAGCGTTACACCGGCGGCGACGGCGCCGTGATCGGGGTGGAGCGTTTCGGGGCTTCGGCTCCAGGAGAGGTGGTGATGCGGGAGTACGGTTTTACCGTCGAGAATGTCTGCCGGCGCGCCCGTCTATTGATTGGGCTCTGTGACGCGGAGACATAATTCCTGGCCACACAAACGACCGTCTTCTCACCGAAGAGCGGACGGAAAATGAAAAAAGGAGAAACAGCGATGACTGAGAACCCGCTACGCAAATTGGAAGCCTTCGGCCAGAGCATCTGGCTCGATTTTATCCGCCGCGGGATGCTCGATTCCGGGGAACTCGCACAACTCATTGAACAGGATGGATTGGGAGGGGTGACCTCCAATCCGGCGATCTTCGAGAAGGCGATTGCGGAAACCGGCGATTACGACCAAGCCATCCGCGATCTGGCTGAGCACAGCGCCGAAGAGATCTATGCCAGACTCACTGTCCAAGATATCCGGCGGACTGCCGACCTGTTCCGCGCGATCCATGAAAAAACCGCCGGGCGCGACGGGTTCGTCAGCCTGGAAGTCTCTCCCCATCTCGCCCATGATACCGCCGGCACCCTCCATGAGGCTCGCAGGCTGTGGCAACAGGTGGACAGACCGAATGTAATGATCAAAATCCCCGGGACCCGCGAGGGCCTTCCCGCGATCCGGCAACTGACCAGTGAGGGTCTCAACATCAATGTCACCCTGCTGTTCAACCTCTCTCGTTACCGGGAAGTGGCCGAAGCCTACCTTGCCGGCCTGGAAGAACGAACGGCCGAAGGACTCCCCTTGCAACGGGTGTCCGCGGTGGCCAGTTTTTTCCTGAGCCGCATTGATGTCCTGGTCGATCCGCTGTTGGAGCGAACGATAGGGGAAGAAGGTCCGGCGACGGCCCTTGCGTCGACCCTGCGCGGCGAGGTGGCCATTGCCAGCGCCAAAGCCGCTTACCAGATCTACAACGAACTTTTCAGCGGCGAGCGCTTTGGCAAACTGGCCGAAAAAGGTGCTTTCAGCCAGAGGCTCCTCTGGGCGAGTACCGGTAGCAAAAATCCCGCGTACAGCGATGTCAAGTACGTCGAAGCGCTGATCGGACCGGAAACCGTCAATACAGTCCCCCTCGAAACCCTTGCCGCTTATCGCGATCACGGCCAGCCGGAAGCTCGCTTGACCGAGGGTGGGCTGGAGGCCCAGCGGCGGCTTGAGCGCTTGCCTGAGGCGGGAATCGATCTGGATGCACTCACCCGGCAACTGGAAGACGAGGGAGTCGAGAAATTCATCAAGCCCTACGACAGCCTGCTGAAATCTCTTGAGTTAAAGCGCCTGGACGCCTTGCGTGAACCGGCCTCAACCAGGTAGGACACCCAACCCAATCGTCAACCAATCGACTCACCAAAAGGAGAGAGTTTATGCAAATCGGAATGATCGGTCTGGGAAGAATGGGAGCCAACATGGTGCGGCGGCTTCTGAAGGGCGACCATCGGTGCGTGGTTTTCGACAGATCGTCCGCAGCCGTGGAGGAGTTGAGGCAGGAGAACGTTGTCGGCGCTTCCTCACTGGCGGATCTGGTGAAAAAGCTGGAGAAACCGCGGGCGATCTGGATGATGGTTCCGGGTGCGTTTGTGGGAGAGCTCATCGCCGAACTTCTGCCCCATCTCGAACCCGGCGACATTCTCATCGACGGCGGCAACTCCTACTACGTGGACGACATCCGGATCGCCCGGGAACTTGCGGCCAAACAGATCCACTACGTCGATTGCGGGACGAGCGGCGGGGTGATGGGTCTGGAGCGCGGCTACTGCCTGATGATCGGTGGACCGGATGAAGCAGTGCGGCGCCTCGATCCCCTGTTCAGGACGCTGGCGCCGGGAGCAGGCGACATTCCGCGCACGCCGGGGCGAGGGAAGACCGGCGGCACCGCCGAACAGGGGTACCTGCATTGTGGGCCGAGCGGTGCCGGCCATTTTGTCAAGATGGTGCACAACGGCATCGAGTACGGTCTCATGGCCTCCTATGCCGAGGGAATGAACATCCTGGCTCACGCCAATGCGGGAAAGAGCGAACAGTCCCACGACGCCGAGACGACGCCGCTGCGTAACCCCGAGGAGTTTCAATTCGATCTCGATCTTCCCGAAATCGCCGAAGTCTGGCGGCGCGGCAGCGTGATCTCCTCGTGGCTGCTCGATTTGACTGCGGCCGCCCTGCTCAGGGATCCGGCGCTCGAAAAATTCGACGGCCGGGTCTCGGATTCCGGCGAGGGGCGATGGACGATCAAGGCAGCCATCGACGAGGCCGTGCCGGTGCCGGTGCTCAGCACGGCGCTCTACTCGCGCTTCAGCTCGCGCGGCGAGGCGCAGTTCGCCGACAAGCTCCTGTCGGCGATGCGCTTCGAGTTCGGCGGGCACGTCGAGAAATGAGCCGGAAAGTGGCAACGAGAAGGAGTTGGAAACGATGAGTGCAGCCCAGTCAAAAGTCGCGTTCCTTTTTGATGTCGACAACACCCTGCTCGACAACGACCGCGTCATTTCCGACCTGCAGCGCCACCTCGAACGCGAGGTCTGCGCCGAGTGCGCGGAGCATTACTGGCGTCTCTTCGAGCAACTGCGAGCCGAGTTGGGCTATGCGGACTATCTGGGCGCGCTGCAACGATATCGCAGCAGCTATCCGCACGATCCGGGCATTCTGGCCGTCTCCCGATTTTTGCTCAACTACCCCTTTGCCGATCGTCTCTTTCCCGCCGCGCTGAAGGTGATTACCCACGTCAAGCAATGGGGGCCGGCGGCTCTGCTTACCGACGGCGATGTGGTTTTCCAGCCGCGCAAAGTGGATCGCTCCGGACTCTCTGAAGCGGTGGATGGGCGAGTCATCATCTGTTTGCACAAAGAGCAGGAACTCGACGCCGTCCTTGCGTCCTGTCCCGCTGATCATTACGTGCTGGTCGAGGACAAACTGCGCATCCTCACCGCCGTCAAAGACCATTGGGGCTCACGCGTCACGACCGTGTTCGTGCGCCAGGGTCATTATGCCCTCGACCCGGAGATTCTGGCTGGCTATCCGACGGCGGATATCAGTCTCGATTCGATCGGAGACCTGCTGCAATACGAATTGGCGCATCCACTTGATCCCGAATATTTGAAAATGAGGCCACAATGAATACGTCCCGATCCGATGCCCTGGTCTTTTTCGGCGCCACGGGCGATCTGGCTTTCAAGAAAATCTTCCCGGCCTTACAAGCTATGGTCAAACGCGGGCACCTTGAGGTCCCGGTCATCGGCGTCGGCCGGTCGGACTGGAGCGCCGAACAGCTCCGGGCCCGGGCTCGAAAGAGCCTGGAAAAATCCGGCGATATGGATCCTGAGGCTTGTGAGAAACTCTGCGGTCTGCTGCGCTATGTGCGCGTCGACTATGCCGATCCGGTGACGTTTCAGACGCTGCGCAAGGAACTGGGGGACGCCGGGCAACCGGCGCATTATCTGGCCATTCCGCCCCAGATGTTTGAAACGGTTATCGGGCATTTGGAGAAATCCGGCTGCGCCGCGGGTGCGCGCGTGCTCGTCGAAAAACCCTTCGGCCGCGACCTGGCCTCCGCCCGGGACCTCAATCGAATCCTCCTCAAAACCTTCGATGAGTCAGCCATTTTCCGCATCGACCACTATCTCGGCAAGCGACCGGTGAACAACCTCCTCTTCTTTCGCTTCGCCAATGCGCTTCTGGAGCCGGTCTGGTGCCGCCACTATATCGAGAGCGTGCAGATCACGCTGGCGGAAGACTTCGGCGTCCAGGGGCGCGGTGGCTTCTACGAAGAAACAGGCGCCATTCGCGACGTGATACAGAATCATCTCTTCCAGGTCCTGACCAATCTGGCCATGGAACCGGCAGCCGGGAACGACAGCACGTCCCTGCGGGATGAAAAGATCAAAGTCCTCAGGGCCATTTCGCCGCTGAAACCGAAGGACCTCGTTCGCGGGCAGTTCATCGGTTATCGAACCGAAAAGGGTGTGGCGGCCGATTCGGGGGTGGAAACCTATGCCGCCATGCGGCTGGAGATCGACAATGACCGCTGGCGGGGCGTCCCCTTCTTTGTGCGCGCCGGGAAATATCTCCCCGTCACCTGCACCGAAGTCGTGATCCGGTTCCGTCGGCCCGCGACCCTGGATCAAACTCTTGAGCTGAAGCCGAATGCTCTGCGCTTTCGCATCAGTCCCGAGATCCTCTTTGTGCTGCGCGTCAATGTGCTCGGCTCCGACGAGCAGAATCCTGGCCAGGAAGTGGAGTTATTGGCCTGTCGTCACCAGGGCGCCGATGAGCCGACCCCTTACGAACGCATCCTCACGGACGCCATGAAGGGGGACAACACCCTGTTCGCGCGCCAGGACTATGCCGAGGAGGCCTGGCGCATCGTCGATCCGGTGTTGAAAGCGGCGACTCCCGTCCACGAATACGAGCCGAAAACCTGGGGGCCGAAGGAGGTCGACGCGATCGTCTCGCCCGCCGGATGCTGGCACAACCCGGTCGTAACGGACAAATCGCCGTGTTCATGAAGATGGAAGTTTTTGCCGATGCCGATTCGGTCGCCCGGGCGGCTGCCGCGTTCGTCGCCGCCAAGGCCCTGGCGGCCGTTGCCGAGCGTGGCCGCTTCATCATGGCCGTCAGCGGCGGTCAAACCCCGTGGCGGATGCTCCGCCTTCTCGCCCGCGAAGAGATCCCTTGGGATCGACTGCACATTTTCCAGGTGGACGAGCGAGTCGCCCCGGCGGGGAACCCCGACCGGAATCTGACCCATTTGCGGGAGAGTCTGCTGGAAGATGCCCCGTTGGGCGCTGATCAAATCCATGCGATGCCGGTGGCATCATCGGATCTGGACGCCGCGGCCGCAAAGTATGGAAGGGAGCTTTCCGCGATGGCCGGTTCACCGCCGGTTCTCGATCTGGTCCATCTCGGACTCGGACCGGATGGTCACACCGCCTCCCTGATCCCGGGAGATCCCGTTCTCGACGTCACCGATTCGGATGTCGCGCCGACCGGCGTTTATCAGGGGCGGCGGCGCCTGACGCTGACCTATCCTCTGCTGAACCGCTCGCGCCAGATCCTGTGGCTTGTCACCGGGCGCGAGAAAGCCGGGATGCTCACACGCCTGTGCGCCGGAGACCTCTCGATTCCAGCGGGGCGTGTCAATCGACTACAGGCGTTGGTGCTTGCCGACCGCGCCGCGGCGGGAGAGGCAGACCCACCCGGAGCCGCGAAAGGGTTGCCATAACCTGGGGAGGAACTAAGTATGCGCGTTGGAATGGCCGCTGATCACGGGGGATTCATTCTCAAGGAGAATCTCGCCGTGGCGATCCGTAACCAGGGACATGAGGTCGTCGACTTCGGCGCCGGCGACCTGGTCCCCAGTGATGACTATCCCGATTTTGTCATCCCATTGGCCCAGGCAGTGGCCTCAGGCGAGGTCGATCGCGGCGTGGCGATTTGCTACAGCGGTGTGGGTGCGTCCGTCTGTGCCAACAAGGTATCCGGCATACGGGCAGCGCTGATCCACGATCGGTTTTCGGCCCGGCAAGGGGTCGAAGACGACCACATGAATATCCTTTGCCTGGGCGGCAGGAGTCTGGGTGAGGCGGAGGCCCAAGAACTGGTCCAGACGTTTCTCGTCGCGCAGTTCAGTCAAGAGGAACGGCATCTGCGGCGGCTCGGCAAGATTTCGGCCCTGGAGGCAGAATGGTTTGCCTAGGAGGCTGTCCGAGAATACATGACCGGCTGCAAACGCAACTGCTTCGCTGAACAACCAATGGAGGACATCGTGGTTCATCAGGAAAACGCAAATTCTGTCAATCAGCCGATAATCGAACGATTGCCGCAGACTGCTCCGGCGGACGAGTTCAATAGGGAACTGGTGCGCAACGTCCGTCCGTTGGATTGGGTGAACCCGAAGCCGGGCGGTCGATACAATCTGGTCGTGATCGGAGCCGGGACGGCCGGCCTGGTCACCGCGGCCGGGGCGGCGGGCATGGGGGCGAAGGTCGCCTTGATCGAACACAACCTGATGGGCGGCGATTGCCTGAATGTCGGTTGCGTGCCGTCGAAGGGCCTCATCAGCGCCGCCCGCATCGCGGCAGCGGTGCGACAGGCCGGCGCCTTCGGTGTCGAAGTGCCCGACGGCGTGAAGGTGAACTTCGCCGCCACCATGGAGCGTATGCGGCGGCTGCGCGCCCGCATCAGCCCCAACGATTCCGCCCAACGGTTTCGTGATCTGGGAATTGACGTTTATTTCGGGGCGGCAAAGTTCGTCGATTCGAACACGGTCGAGGTCGACGGCACGCAGCTCAGCTTCAAACGCGCGGTGATCGCCACCGGCGCGCGAGCCGCTGCACCGCCGATTCCCGGTTTGGATTCGGTGGACTATCTGACGAACGAGACCTTGTTTTCCCTGACCGAGCGTCCCCGGCGACTCGGCATTATCGGCGCCGGACCGATCGGCTGCGAGATGGCCCAGGCGCTGGCGCAGCTCGGTTCCGAAGTCTTCCTGGTGGAGACGATGCACGGCATCCTCCCCCGCGAAGATCGCGAGGCGGCTGAGATCGTGCAGCAGGCGATGACGCGATCAGGCGTCAAGCTCCTTTGTTGCGGCAAAGAAATGGAGATCAAAAATGAGGATGGAATCCGGCTCAAGGTCGAATCGCACGACCAGGGGTATGACGAGCCGATCGACAAGCTGCTGGTCTCTGTCGGCCGGGCGCCGAATGTCGAGAATCTGAACCTGGAAGCCGTGGGTGTCGATTACGACAAGACGGGGGTGAAGGTCAATGAGCGGATGCAGACGACAAACGCCATGATTTACTCCGCCGGAGACATCTGCTCACCCTTTCAGTTCACGCACGCCGCCGATTTCATGGCCCGAATCGTCATTCAAAATGCGCTGTTCCTGGGCCGCAAGAAGTCGACTTCACTGGTGATGCCCTGGTGTACCTACACTTCGCCCGAAATTGCCCATGTGGGGCTCTACGAGAATCAAGCCGCGGAACAGGGGATCGAAGTTGACACCTTCCTTCAGGCATTCCGCGACGTCGACCGTGCGATCCTGGACGGAGAAGACGAGGGCTTCGTGAAAGTCCACGTCAGGAAAGGAACGGATAAGATCGTCGGAGCAACCATCGTCGCCAGCCGCGCCGGCGACATGATCTCCGAAATCACCTTGGCCATGACTCACGGCCTGGGTCTGAAGGAGATTGGCAGCACGATTCATCCGTACCCGACGCAGGCGGAGGCGATTCGCAAACTCGGCGACCAATTCAATCGCACGCGCATGACCCCCTTTGTGAAGGGAATCTTCAAAAAGTGGATCGCCTGGACCGGGTAGAAGAGGTTATATCCCGACAGTCAGGTTTTATCCGCAGCGATACACTCACAATCGAGGCGATCTATGCATAATGACAACGAAATAGCGGCGGAAAGACGACCGGACGAAGTAGCTTTCGGTCGGGAAATCTGCGGGGAGATCAACCAGGCGGAGCGCCGCGAGTGGTGGTTGTCCAACGGCCTTGGCGGCTATGCCAGTGGCACGGTGGCGGGCAGCCTGACCCGCTGCTACCATGGTCTGTTGATTGCGCCGGTGCAACCGCCGCTGGGGCGCATGCTGCTGGCCGCCAAGGCCGATGCCACCTTGGTTGATGCTGACGGGATAGCGTGGCCGCTCTTCACCAACCGCTGGAGCGGTGGGGTAGTTGAGCCGGCCGGGTATCGGTATCTGGAGTCCTTCCGGCTCGAGGGGCGCATGCCGGTCTGGCGATTCCGCTTCGGTGGCAGCCGTCTGGAAATGCGGATTTGGATGGAGCGGGGGGCCAACTCGACCTGGGTGGCCTACCGGCTGGAACCAGACCCCCTGCGTCCGGCGAGCCAGGCGCTGCTCAAGGTCAGGCTGCTGACCAACTTCCGCGATCATCACAGCCGCACCGAACCGCGCAGTTTCGACCCGACCGTTGAGGAGAAAAGCCACGGGTTGCGGATTGGCCATCCAGCGGGCCCGGCGCTCTACATCAAGAGCTGGAACGGTTCAGTGAGGGTTGATCCCCACTGGGTTGAACAGTTCGACCTCCCGGTGGAGCGGGAGCGAGGATTGCCAGATCGGGACAACCATTTTTCCCCCGGAGAGGCCCTCTTTTCACTGGTTCCGGGCCAATGGGCCGGAGTCTTGTTGACCCTGCACGAGGATGCTCCAGTCGACCTGGAAGCATCCCTGCAGCGCTCTCGCGCCGTTGACATGGAGGTATTGGCGCAAGCCGCCACAGCGAATCCTGAGCTGAAAATGGCTCCGGTATGGATACGGCAGCTGATCCTGACCGCCGACAATTTTCTCTTCGCCCGGCCTCTCCCTGAGCATCCCGAGGGCGAATCGATGATTGCTGGCTATCCCTGGTTCGGTGACTGGGGGCGCGACACCATGATCGCCCTTCCCGGGCTGACCCTGGCCACCGGGCGCTACGAATCGGCACGGCACATCCTTGAAACCTTTGCCCGGTTTGTCGACCGGGGAATGCTGCCGAACCTCTTCCCGGGAACCGGGGACATTCCGGAATACAACACCGTGGATGCGGCACTCTGGTATATCGAGGCCTGGCGCTCCTATGTCGAGACCACCGGCGACCTGGAAGCACTGCGCCGGGCCTTTCCGGTTTTGGAGGAGATCGTAGGCTGCTACCAGGGCGGCACTCGTTACGGCATCCGCATGGACCCGGCGGACGGACTGATATTCGCTGGCGAACCGGGTGTGCAGCTGACTTGGATGGACGCGAGGGTCGGTGACACGGTCTTCACCCCGCGCATCGGCAAAGCGGTGGAAATCAACGCCCTGTGGTACAACGCCCTCTGTGCCATGGCCGAACTGGCAACAATGATCGCCGCTCCCACCGAAGCGTTCCTGGCGCTGGCCGCCACGGCGCGCCACGGGTTTCAGCGATTTATTCGGCCTGACGGCAGCCTTTACGACGTCCTTGATGGACCCGATGGCAACGACAGCAGTTTGCGGCCCAATCAAATTTTCGCGGTCAGCTTGCACGCCTCCCCCCTGGACCCTGACGCGCAGCAAAAAATCGTGGCCGTTTGCGAGCGCCACCTTCTGACGACCTTTGGCTTGCGCTCCCTGGCCGCGGAGCATCCCGCCTACCGCCCCGATTACCGGGGCGGAGTCTGGGAGCGGGACAGCGGTTACCACCAAGGGCCAGCCTGGGGCTGGCTGCTGGGGCACTACACCCTGGCGTTATATCGGGTATCCAAAGACCCGACCCATGCCCGAGAGATTCTGGAAAACCTGCGCTTCCACCTCCAAGATGGCGGATTGGGGACGGTCAGCGAGATTTTTGACGGCGAACCACCTCATCACCCCAGGGGCTGTCCGTCACAAGCGTGGTCGGTCGCTTGCGCGCTGGAGGCGTGGTGGAGAATCGGGACAACGACCAATGGCTGATCATTTATGCAAGGAGCAACCATGACCAAGATCGAAGTCGTGCTGGGGATCGATATCGGCGGAACGACCACTGCCTTTGGATTTGTGGATCGCGAGGGAGGTGTTCTGGCCGAGACGACGATGCCTACCAACGCCCAGCAATCCGCGCAGATTCTCGTTGACCGACTGCACGAAAAAATCGAAGAGGTCCGGGGGACGCTACCTGACACGTTGCTTCTCAGGGGGATCGGCGTCGGTGCGCCCAATGCCAATTATTATCAGGGAACGGTCGAAAGCCCGGTCAATTTGAACTGGGGTAAAACGGTCAACCTGGTTGAGCTGTTCCACCACCACTACGACCTGCCGGTGGTCATCACCAACGATGCCAACGCCGCAGCCATCGGCGAACTGAAATTTGGTGGGGCGCAAGGAATGAAACATTTCCTGGTCATTACCCTGGGAACCGGTTTAGGGAGCGGGATTGTGGTCGATGGCGCATTGCTCTACGGCGCAGACGGCTTTGCCGGGGAGCTCGGCCACACTGTGGTCGACCCGGACGGGCGACAGTGCGGATGTGGCAAAAAGGGGTGCCTGGAGACCTATGCCTCGGCCAGCGGACTGCGCCGCACGGTCTTTGCTCTCCTGGCTGAGCGCAGGGAGCCCAGTCCCTTGCGGGGGGTGAGCTACGACGCAATGACCTCGAAGCAGATTTATACCGCTGCCACCGAAGGAGATCCCATCGCGTTGGCGGCTTTTGCTTTGACTGCGCGGATTCTCGGCATGAAGCTGGCCGATGCGGTGGCGCATACCAGCCCCGAAGCCATTTTCCTGCTCGGCGGGTTGGCCAACGCCGGCGATTTGCTGCTGATACCGACCCGCCGATACCTGGAAGAATACCTGTTTCATCCCTTCCGGGGGAAAGTGCAACTGCTCCCCTCCGCTCTGGAAGAAGGAACCAGTGCGATTGTCGGAGCGGGCGCACTCATCTGGCACGAATTAGGCCACTGAGGTCCGACGATGGTAAACAGGCTTGCAGTGGGAATCCCCCGGGGAAGTAAGCTAGGCCCGGTTGCAAATGCCCAACAAGAGGAACCTCATGGCCAGACTCTCAGCCACCCCCCTCAAGCTCTTCTTTGGCAGTCTGTGGCTCTGTCTGTTTTTGGCGGCGCTGACCCTCTGGTGGCGCTCGCAGATCGCGCTGGATGCAATTCCGGCGCTGCTCGAACAATGGCTGCGTGACTTCGGGTTGCTCAAGGCGGCCGCCGTGTATGTCATTTTTTATGCGCTACGCCCCCTGATCCTCTTCCCGGCCACCCTGCTCACCGTCGCCTCGGGGCTTATCTTCGGTCCCTGGCTTGGCACCCTCTTCACCATCATTGGCGAAAACGCCAGCGCTAATTTTGCCTTCATCCTGGCCCGCTGGTTCGGCCGCACGACGGTTGCGAAACACGAAACCGGGCTGATGCGCCGCTGGGACGCAAAGCTGCAGCACAATGGTATCGTCGCAGTTCTGACCATGCGGCTGTTCATGCTGCCCTTCGATGTGGTCAACTTTGGCTGCGGGATGACCGCCATTCGCCAGCGCGATTATGCCATTGGCACCTTTTTCGGCATCCTCCCGTCGCTGATCGGTTTCGTCCTGCTCGGGGGCATCGCAGCCGCGGGGGTGAACCACCGGATCCTGGTGCTGGGGCTGTCGGTCTTTTTCATGGCCCTTGGCTTCGGCATCGCCCATCGGCTCAGGCGCCGGGAATCTGCCGCTGTACCGGGAACAAAGTCTGTGAATCCAGAGCAAGAGAACCGACCGCAACCAAAACGCTGAATTTCGACCAGGGAAGAATGGATGGCGATAACCATCGTTTCGGTCTGTGCCGATGGACCGGAATACTTGGGATGCTTGACGGAAGGAACCTAACCATGTTTGCCACAAAAAGGAATCGTACCGCTCTGGTCTTTGCCGGCGGCGGCAGCCTTGGCGCCGCGCAGGTCGGCATGCTCAAAGCCCTCGCCGAAGCTGGAGTGGTGCCGGATCTGCTGGTCGGTGCCTCGGTCGGGGCGATCAACGCCGCCTATTTCGCCAGCGATCCGAGCAGTGCCGGGGCGCAGCGGTTGGAGACCCTCTGGCGCGGCCTCCAACGCCGGGACATTTTTCGCTTTTCGCTGGCCGGAGCACTGAAAAGTCTGCTCGGCCGACGCAGCTACCTGTTCAATGATCGGATTTTCAGCCGCTTTCTGGAGCGCAACCTGCCCTATCGGCAACTGGAAGAGGCACGCATCCCCTGCCATATCGTCGCCAGTGACATGGTCAGCGGCGACGAGGTCCTGATTTCGTCGGGCCCAGCCATTCCTGCTCTGCTGGCCAGCGCCGCCATCCCCGGAGTCTTCCCGCCCTTGCTGTTGGGCAATCAATATCTTCTCGATGGGGGCGTTGCCAACCACACCCCAGTCTCCACGGCGGTGAAACTTGGGGCCACCCGCCTGATTGTCCTGCCGACCGGCTTTACCTGCGCCCCGGACGGCCTTCCTCAAGGGGCTCTCAATATGGCCTTGCATGCGCTTAATCTGGTCATCGCCAGACAACTCATGCACGATCTTGAACGCTTTGCCGACCAGGTCCAATTGACGGTCGTCCCGTCACTCTGCCCCCAAAAGACCCATCCCCTCGATTTTCAACGCTCAGGGGAATTGATCGACCGAGGCTATGACGTCACTCGACAGTGGCTTGCGAGCGGGGGTCTCAATCATCCGTTGGAGTACAAGTTTCTCGTACCGCATAGGCATTGAAAACAAAAATCAAGATAAGACCAAAGAGGTGACCTCCATGGCTGATAACCCTGGTGTGAAAGTGACGATGTACCGCTGGGCGGGATCTTGGGGACCGTTTCAAATCAAGGTGCCGTGTGGGGAGTGCGCCCTGACCCAGGATGTGACCCGCGACACCATGGTTAACGAATTAGAGGGCATCCCAGTGGAACTGGAGATCCGCGAGTGGCTCAGCGAGTGGTGGCGGCCGCTGATCCGGGGTGGCTGGCATGCTCCAATCGTCATGGTTGAAGGAAAAGTCATCTCCCAGGGTCGTGCCCTCAACCGCGGACTGTTGACCCAGGCGGTTATCGAGCACCACGCCCTGAACACCCCCGTGGAGGGCAACCATCTGTTCGGCAAAGAGAGTTGTCCCCACTGCAAACGAGGTAAAAAGTATCTCGAAGAAGCCGGTATCGACTACACCTATCACAACGTGGTGCGGGACCCGCGGGCTCTCTACGAAATGCTCGCCCGGATCAGGCCTTTTATTGCGGCTAAAACCCCGATAACAGTACCTCAAATCTGGATTGACGGTGACTATGTCGGCGGCGCAGACCAGCTTGGCGAAATCGTCCACCGAAAGGTCGAGCCGAACACCGACCGCGGACAGTGCTCCCTTTCGCCGGGAAGATACTCTGATAGTAAGCAGGATGATTAATTTCTGGCGCGGGGGGATGAGCAGAAATATTAAACCCTTTGAGGTTATGGCCACGAGGGTTGTCAGATAAGTTGCTCCAGCGTATTGAGAGTGGTCGAAAAGGTTCGAGTAGCTGGGTTCTCACAACTCCTGATTTTCGAGAAACGGCCCCTCAATCCGGAATGGGAGATCGCGCCGTCCTGCGCTGCTATGGAAATTTGTGCAGTTGATCCTTCGTCTTTGTCGCGGCAATGTCAGACGGTGAAAACCACCCAGTTTGCCGTGGTGTCCAGGATAAAGAGACGCCGCCCCTGCGACTGGTCAAAGTCAGTCATGGAACAACTCCTTGTTAACAGGCTCGATGCACTGCCTTCCCTCGTTCTGCGGTTTATTGACGAAATTGGACACTGGATACATGGCGAGAATGTCGTCCTCGGCGGGGTGCAACAGCGGCAATAATTTTTCCGAGGCTTCCTCCTCGGGGTCCAACCATAGTCTGAAATCGGCTGGCGCCAGGATCACTGGCATCCGGTTATGGAGTCTGCTAACCAGGCTATTGGCGCTTGTCGTGATTATGGCGCAGGACTCCACGTCTCGCTCCTCCTCTTCGCTGCGCCAACGTTCCCAGAGTCCGGCCAGGGCCAGTGGCGCACTATCCTTCCGAAAGATGTAGAAGGGTTGTTTCTCCTTCCCCTTCTGCAACCACTCGAAAAAGCCTCCTGCGGGAATGATACAGCGCCGCTTGCGAAAGGCAGCTCGGAAACTGGGAAGCCTGTGAACCGTCTCGCCCCGGGCATTAATCATTTTGTAGCCGATTTTGGGATCATCGGCCCAGTGTGGGATGAGGCCCCAGCGAAGAAGCGCCAGGTGGCGTGCTCCTGTCTCCATCCTCACCGCGGTCACCTCTTGCGAGGGGGCGATGTTGTACCTTGGGGAGATGGCGGGCGGAGACCCGCTGATCTGGAAGTAGTCCAGCAGGTCGTTCATTCTGATGTTCATGGAGAAACGGCCGCACATAGGGGGATTTTAGCAGAGGTCGGGCGTCTTGGCAGGAGAGCCGAGGGATTGTCGGGCCTAGAGCTCATCTCCCTGTTTCCGGACGTGTTCTTGCGACTTACCAGGAGAAAGGATCTCGCGGAAATCCGCAACGGCAATACCTGCCGATGCAGTCCCCATCCGGACATCCAACACAAATCTACCTTCGGCCTTGCCAAGTGAACAAATGTTCTCCATAATCCCCTCAGGTGAACAAATGTACTCTCCGGAGGACTCCATGCGTCTCTCTCAATCTGATCCCGAATACCTCTCCCGCCTGCAGGATTACTACGCCCGCTGGCGCTGTATCCCTGCCTATGACCGGCTCTGCCAGGTCCTGCACCTCGCCTCCCGTTCGGCCGTCGGCAAGGTCTTGGAGCGCCTGCGCCTCCAGGGGTACCTAGAGCGCACGCCGGACGGCGCCTGGATTCCGGCCCGGCCCTTTTTCAAGCGTTTCATGGCACGACAGGCGGTCCAGGCCGGGGATCCGGCCGTCGACGTGGAGGCGGGCCTAACAACCTTGCTGCTCGACGAACTGCTGGTCGACACCCCCTCCCGGACCCTGCTGATCACCGTGCGGGGCGATTCGATGAGCGGCGCAAACATTCTCGAGGGGGACGTGGTGATTGTGGAGCGCCAGCAGACGGCGGACCTGGGGGAGATTGTGGTGGCGGTGGTGGATGGGGAACTGACGGTCAAGCGCCTGCAGAAGGATGCACAGGGATGGCTGCTGCATCCGGAGAATCCGGCCTTCGCGAACATTCGCCCCCAGGGGACCTTGGAGCTGGTCGGGGTCGTTACCGGGCTGGCCCGGCGGTTGCGCAAGGCGGGGCCATGATCAGACCCCAGGAGATCGATCCATCTGCGGGACGGCTGGAGGCAGTTGGGTTTCCATCGCCGGCGGCCGATTACACCGAGCTGGGGATCAGCCTCGACCGCAGCTTGATTGAGCATCCCGAGGCGACCTTTTTCTTCCGGGCCGCCGGCAGCGTCATGGAGGCGTCGGGAATCTTCGATGGCGACCTGCTGGTGGTCGATCGCTCAATCACTCCCGGCCCCGGGCATCTGGTGGTGGCGGTGGCCGACGGGGAGTTCGTCATCCGCAGATTCCGCGAGCTTGCGGCCGGGGATTTTTCCGAGGTGACCGTCTGGGGCGTGGTCCGCTGGGCCATCCATCGTCTATGCCCATCGCCCTGATCGACTGCAACAACTTCTACGCCTCCTGCGAGCAGCTGTTCCAGCCAAAACTGCTCGGCAAGCCCTTGGTGGTGCTCTCTAACAACGACGGCTGCGTGGTCGCCCGCTCCGCCGAGGCCAAGGCCCTCGGCATTCCCATGGCCGCCCCCTGGCATACCCTCAAAGACCTCGCCCGCCGCCATGGCGTCATCGCCCTGTCCAGCAACTATGCCCTCTACGCCGACCTGTCGGCCCGGGTCATGCGGGTTCTCTCCCGCTACAGCCCGGTCCAAGAGGTCTACTCCATCGACGAGTGCTTTCTGGACCTCGCCGGCGACTCCTCCCCAACCCGCAGGGCCTACACCATTCACCGGGAAGTGCTGCGGCTGACCGGCATTGGCGTCGGTGTTGGCCTTGCGGCAACCAAGACTCTAGCCAAGTTTGCCAATCACTGCGCGAAAAAACGGCTGGAGTTCGCGGGGGTCTGCCCCCTGTTTGAACTCGCCCCGGCCGAGATCGACCGCCTGCTGGCCTGGGCCCCGGTCGGGGAGGTCTGGGGCGTCGGGGGGAAGATAACCGCCCGCCTGGGCGATATGGGCATCCGCACCGCCCTCGATCTGAAGCGGGCGGCACCCGCTCGCATGCGTTCGGCCTTCAGCGTGACCCTGGAGCGCACGGTGCGGGAACTCAATGGCGAGACCTGTTTGGGGCTCATGGCCGGTCCCGCAACGCGCAAGCAGATCCTCTCCTCGCGCTCCTTCGGCCAACAGATCGGCGAGCTGTCCCCCTTGGAGGAAGCCGTGGCCTCCCATGCAACCCGTGCCGCGGAGAAGCTGCGCCGGCACGGCCTGGTGACGGGCACCGTCGGGGTCTTCCTGAAAACCAACCCCTTTCGCAAGGACCAGCCGCAGTATGAAGGGGGACTCAACCTGCCCCTGCCACCGACCTCCGATACCCGGCAGATCGCCCAAACGGCCCTCAAGGGGCTGCGCACCCTCTACCGGCCGGGCTTTGGCTATCAGAAGGCCGGAGTTCTGCTGACGGACCTGGTTTCAGCCGAGCAACGCCAACCCGATCTCTTCGAAGATTCGCTGGTGCTGGAGAAATCCCAGGCGCTGATGGCGGCCATGGACCGGATCAACCGCGCCATGGGGCGGGGCACGGTCAAGCTGTTGGCGGAAGGGAGCGATGTGCGCTGGGCGATGCGCTCGGAGAACCGCACTCCGCGTTATACGACCAGACTGGAGGAATTGGCGGTGGCCAAAGCGAAATGATAGTTCCAGTCACCACGAGTAAAGATGACCCTCCCACAAGTTCTGCTTATCAAGAATTGGCGAACTGCCTCTTTACCCTATGCTGGCGTGCTAAGCTGCTGGATCCGCACCTGTAGTTCTGCGTGGGAGATGATCCCCTTGGAAACCAGAAGGTCGACGAGGGCTTGGATGACGAGCATCTCCATCTGTAAGGCTTCCTCTAAAGCGGCCACTCCTTTCGGGTCAATCTTGTTTGCCATGCTGAGTACCCTACTTATCCCTTCATGTAACCCCTTCCCTGCTCACGCTTGCCATGGGTCGGTATGCAGGGATGTCTTGGTGCAGTTTTTGGCGGGAAAGCTTTCCTCTTGCCTTCGAAAAATTCTCATGTTAGAGAATAATAAGGCTGGCACCGCCAAGGGGTCTTTGTAATCACATTTCTCCCCCAACGTGCTGGGATTACACGGAGAGTGCCCTTTAACCCCGTGAGTCGGCAGTCCTCACTCTCACTTTGCGAGGACGTGGTCGACACCCTCAGTCCTACTGAGGGTTTTTTATTTCTGGTTGCCCTGCCCGTGTAGGTGACTGAAGGTTTTGGATCTTTATGGCCTACACATACCGCAAGGCTTATAGCCTGAGCTGATGGCTTCTTCTCTTGTGGTTAGACCGATTGTGCAGTTCTTGCAGTTGTAATCCTTGCACGCTGGCTGGTGGAAGACATTGCTTCTGGAGTTGCCATGGTAGAGGACCGCGGTGGTGGTTGTGGCTGCGGATTTGGAAACCTCGATACTCGAACCACCAATCTTTGTTTCTGCTCTCCACTCCCAGGGTGGCTTGGGACTTGGGTCTCTCCAGAGGCCTTTGCGGGCAATTCTGGCCCCCTCTTCTAACTCCCCCAAAGAAGCGTCATTGCTGTATTTTTTGAACCACCAGGCATACCCCGCCTGAACGATCGCCCGGTTAAGGCTTCTGCCATCAAGACAAAACACCTCTCCCACGGTACGCCCATAACGATCAGTATCCTTTACCTCAACAGTGACCACCTTGCCGGCAACCATATCGGCGGTGAACTCTTTGGCCTGCCGACCGTAGGCTTGTCCACTTTCTGGCGAATCAATCCCATCAAGACGAACCTTTTCAGCTACATTGTTGTTCATGACATGAATGGTATCACCGTCGGAAACTTTTATTACCCTCCCTGAGAACGAAGCAGCGCTGACAAAACCCGTCGAAACAACAAACACATAAACAACCAGCAATACATTCAAATTTTTGAAACTCATGTAATCTGCCCCTCCTTTGTAATTACCATGTCAACTATCCGATCTTAACTGGAATTTCCCTTGTGTACCTAGCCTTTCCTCTTTCGATGATGTGCGCATAGCCTGCCGAGGTGGCGATGTTGCTGTGCCCCAAGGTCTCCTGGACCGCGCGCACGTCGCGGGTCGCCTGGTAGAGAAGGGCTCCGCAGGTATGGCGCAGGGCGTGGCAGGACAGCCCTTCTCTTTTCAGCCCGGCCTTCTGCAGATAGTGGTCGACCACTTTGTTTACCCCTGTCCGGCTGATTCGGCCCATGGCAGTGCCACCCTTGCGGATCTGGACAAATAAAGGCTCACCATGTTCGTCTCGCTCCACCCCTCCCCTCTCCATCAAATAATCCTCCAGCGCCCGGGCGGTATCGTCTCTCGGATAGACAAACCGCTCCTTCCCCTTTCCGTGAACCAGCAGACGAAGTCCCTCCAAATCGTTCCCGATGTCGGAGACGCAGGCGCGAACGATCTCGACCCGGCGCAGCCCCTCAAGAGCCATCAAGCCGATCATGGCCTTGTCCCGAAGCGATTTGACTTTGGAATCCTTCGGAACCGCCCGGAAAAGCAGCTCGGCTTCGCCGGCAGAGAGGTACTTGATTTGTTCCTTCACCGCCCGCCGCTCCCGGGGAGCCCTCACATTGGTGGCCGGGTTGGATTCGAGAATCCCCCTGTCCACGGCGGACTGGTAAAATCTTCGGACAGTGGTGAGCTTCAGGGAGATCGTCGAAGGTTTCGATCCGGCCGCGATGAGATCCTGGCGCCAGCCCTTGATGTCCTCCACCGTTGCCAGGCCCGGATGGACATTGTTCTTCCTGCACCAGGACAGCCACGCCTCGAAGTGCCCCCGGTAGGTTTTCAGGGTATCGGGGTAGGCATCGCCGTTGGCCACATCGAGGCGAAGCCAGTCGGCAATCAGTCTCTCGACATCGAGGGGAGGGCGATCCACCATCTCGGAGGCGGTGCCCTTCTCGGGGGCCAGGATTATCAGATCTCTCATCTGGATTGCTCCTTCCCGATCAGTTCGACATAAACCTGTTTCAGCCAAGTCCCCCGGCTGCATACCTGGGTATGCCCACACTGCTTGATTTCTTCAGCCTTCAGACGGGCCACCGCCTCGATGAAGGCCCACCAGCTCCCAGGCTTGTCCTCCAGAACGCTATAGTCGTCATCCGGGAACATCTCAAGGCACCGGTCGCCCCAACGAACTTCCCACCCGGGTTCGGGTAAAGCCACACGCACCAGGCTTTTTGGAAGGTCCGGCAGGGGCAGATGCGGCGCCAGAAGTGCCTTTTCCCAGCCCTCCCGACGAGCCTCGCAGGCCATTTCCCGGGCTTTGTCGAAGCCGTACCTGGCCGCCGAAAACGATTTGGTTTTCAACTTTTTCTGCCCTGAACTCCAATCGGGCCAGCTCGCCTGCCATGCCTCGTTGTAGAAGCGGACCCCCGGTTCGGGCTGTTTGCCTTGGACGTCCTTGCGGATCTTGCGTTTCGGCACTCGGGTGCCCCGCCCCACAAGCAGCCGCCACTCGTCCCCCCAGAATTGGGTTGCGATCTCATCTCGCCGGCGTTTGGCCACGGCGACGGCCTTTTGAAAATCCCCGCCGTACTGGCTGGCGTAAATTTGGACTGCCGTGACCCGCCCGCGCTTAGGATCCTTTTCCGGGTCTCGCTTTTCGAGCGGAAGCGGGACACTGACGACGACTCGTCCGCGCTTCTGGTCCTTGTAGATATAGATGTCTCCCACCGGCTGCCTCCACCTGCCGACGTGATCAAATATCCAATCGCACCCGGTAGCGGGTTTTGCCGACCAAAGCCTCCGAAGGACCGACCCAGCAGGCGCCGATCAGTATGCGCTGGCCGCGCTTGTGCGTGAAACGTTCCGACTTCAATTGTCGCCAATGGCGGCGGCGTTCATGGGGCTGCCTGGTGGCGCCCTGGTGTTCGGGAGTCTTTAGGCCCATCATCTTGCGAATGGCGTCCGGCTTTAACGGAACGTAACGGGGTCGGTCAGGGCTGCGTGTGATTCGTCCCGCTTTGGACTTTCTGGGTTTGTCGGGAGACTTCTCAAAAATGAAATATTCCGGATCGCTGTTGATCAGCATCAATTCTTCGATGGAGGTAATGACGTTTCCGATGATGCCCCGGCAGGACTCTTCAGCTCCGGGCATGAGTTTCAGATCCTGCATGGTCATGTCGGACTGGATTTCCCCGCGCCCGTTCACGATGACGATTCGATCGACGCAGGCGGAAGCTTGATAGTCCGTAGTTCCGACAGGTAACTTCATTGAGAAAATTCGCCCCAGGGCGATCTGGTGAAGCCCCTCCTGCTTGGCCCACCGCCTCATTTCGGGATCGAGTTCAGACAAGCTCCCCTTGAAGGCCTCGGGGTCGTCACTGCCTGCCATGGAAAGAACATCGATGAAGGCCCTGGGCGTTGACAGTCCAACTTGCTTATCAGTGCCGTCGAACAGAAAGGTGCAGGTCGCCCTGTCCTCAATGGCCGTTCGAGGGAATGGCAAAAAGAAGTGCTCCAAGTCATCCTGGCAAAACCTACCCGGAGCGACGGCTTCATGAGCTCGAAACGGAAACTCAAACAGGGCGGTTTGTTCGAGATCCGAAACCAAGTCGGGAATATGCCGCTCGATGAAACCAGCGAGTTTGTCAAAAAGCATCAACAGCCTCCCAAATCAGAATTACCCTGTCAGGTCAGTCTATAATTATGAAAAACGTTTTGGTACACAGAAGGTCCATTATGTACACCAAAACCGGTTGGTAAAAGCGGGCCGGTTGACCCGCCAAATTCTCACTCGTTTATCCACAGGCGCTCTGGAAAAATCCCCCTCATCCTGTTGAAGGGGTCCCGCATCCCCCAGGCGCGAAAAGCGCCTTGACCTCTTTGCCCATTATTTGAGCTTGCCCTTTCTCAACGCACCTCGGCGATGAGACCGGTCCCACCGCATTTGCCACACGAGGATCTCGTTTCTTGGTCATCGTCGTCATAATCGACAATGTATCCTCGGCCGTTGCAGGTGAAGCAGGTTTGCTTCCATCTGTTGCTGATATGGTACCGACGCCACCGGTCCCAGATTTGATGGAAGATCTCCCGTCCTCCGGTAATGAGGTTGTGGGGCTCGATCATCAATTCATTTCGCCCACGGATGACATCGATCGCGGCCTGGTAGTATTTGCCGTCGAGCAGGCTCAACTCGGTGACATCCAGTTGCCACTCGTCTCCGTTGTAGGCGCTCAAGACAACCTGGGCGGCGGCCCGGCCACCCGAGGTGTCGGTCTGGGCCAGACCCGTCAGGAGGCGGATGGCTTCTTCATACTCTTTTCGCACGATCGGTTTCATGTATAGCTCCTCAATCAATCTCACGGTTGATCCCGGTAGTAGTTGGTGCCTGAACTCCGCAGTATCACCGTTTCCTCGTCTGGCACATGTGTCGGCTCCAAAGGGTTGGTCACAAATTGCCGGATGTTTGCCCCGGTCTTTGCCGGGAAGCCACTGGCTGCTTCCGATGACCCGCTCGTCAGATAGGCCGAAGTGTCATGTTCTGGTGGCGTGCTCTTTCCCGTGAAACTCCACCACCCGGCTACCACGCAGGCGATCAACAGCAAGTACTTGACCCATGCGGGAACAACATTTGTCGACATGACATCCCTCTCCCGACTTTTCCCAGGCTCAATGTTCGGTGGAGAACAGTTCCAATTGGGTCGAATGAGCTATCTTCACTTTAGCGGACACACCATTTACCCTAACGGGAACAGGAGGTGTGTTCATGAACAATCGACGGTACGATCCAGACTTCAAACGCGAAGCCGTCCGCATGGTTGTCGAAGAAGGTCTCGGTGTCCGTGAGGTTGAGCGGAACCTCGGGATTACCTTCGGAGTCCTGAAGGGCTGGGTGCAGAAGCACCGGGACCATCAAGACGCCGCGTTTTCTGTGCGTACTGCTCCGGAGTCGCCGGAGGCCGAACTGAAGCGGCTGCGCAAGGAGAATGAACGGCTCCAGCGGGAGCGCGACATTCTAAAAAAAGCAGTGGCCATCTTCTCGACGGACCCGCATCGATATTCGGGTTCATAACCGAGCACCGCTCCCAGTACGGAGTGAAGGAGATGTGCCGCGTCTTTGGAGTGTCTCGGAGCCGGTATTACACCCAGCTCAAATCCGGAGCGACCAAACGACAGCGCGAGGACCGGGTGCTGTCTATCGCGATCAAGACCGTCTTTGACGACAGCGACCAGACCTATGGTGCTGGCCGCATTGCCCGAGAACTGCGGGAGCAGGGATCCCGGGTCGGCAAAAATCGCGTCTGGCGGCTGATGAAGCGGCACGGCCTGCGGGTCAAGACCACGAAGCGCTTTAGGGTTACGACGAACTCTGATCACAAGCGTCCCGTGGCCCCGAACCTGGTCAAGCGCAACTTTTCAGCCGAAGCCCCCAATCGGCTCTGGACCGGAGATATCACTTACATCTGGACCGCCGAGGGTTGGCTGTACCTAGCGGTCGTTCTGGATGTGTTTTCCCGCCGAATTGTCGGCTGGAGTATGAATAAACGGATGACGGATGACCTGGTGGTCACCGCATTCAAAAACGCGCTGCTTAGGCGGCAGCCCGCATCCGGGTTGATCTTTCACTCGGATCGAGGGTCGCAGTATTGCAGTAAACGGTACCAGGCCCTGGTTAAAGGAGTCGGTGGACTTCAGAGCATGAGCGGCACCGGCTGTTGCTATGACAACGCCATCACCGAGTCGTTTTTCGGGACCTTGAAGCGAGAACTTGTTCACCACTGCTCCTTCAGAACCCGGATCGAAGCACAAAGCCGGATATTCCGTTACATCGAAGGCTTTTACAATCGCCGTCGACGGCACTCGGCGGTTGACTACCAAGCACCAGAAATCTACGAGCGGTCGTTCTTCAAGATGGCCGCTTAGGGAATCAACCGTGTCCGCTATTGCGAAGACAGGTCAGAAGTTGAACTCAGGCGGTAGACCCGAAAGCGGTTGGGCTTGGTTTTGTTGTGAACGATTTTGGAGAAAACTCTCTCCGCATCCTCCCGGCCCCAACGGAACCAGGCCTCCAATTGCCCACGGCCCCGAGCACTGCCGGAGGATTTCTCAATCACATAACCATCACGGATATGCAGGAGCCTGAGGCGGTACCAGGCATTGCAGGCAGAATCCGCTTGCAAGAAAACTTGCTGAAGAACTTCTGGCTGCATTTGTGATCGGCTCATCCCAAGCTCCACGAAAGTGCGTTTTTCTGATAATGGGGAAGGGGGGAAGTTTGGATTGCTGGAGAGGTGAAATATCTGCGGCTTGAAAGGATGTCCTACTTCGCTGCGGGGCCTATCTGCGGCACGACTCCCAACACCAAAAATCTTTACTGAAGTGGTCTCCCTCGGTACATTATGAGTTTACCAAGACGAAATCTTTAAAAGGGAGAGGAGACCAGGCAAGCCAGGAGGGGCACCCCAAAGATCATCACGTCTCAAAATTCTCCTCAAATTGTCATGAAAGCATTGGTCACCACTTGGCCCAGAAATACGTCGGTGGAAACCTTTCTTTTCACATTGTCATTTACCTAATAGGTAAATGTGTGTAAAATGGTGTCATGCCTTGAAGATAAATTTTAAGAACAAGAAGGTTCGCGAACTTTGCGAGAAGAAAGCGGTCGCTCAGCAAAAGCTAGGCGCTGCCTGTGCTCGGAAGCTCAGAACGCGCCTTGATGACCTTGAAGCCGCTATTACCGTGACAGACCTGGTGGCAGGGAATCCCCATCCTTTGGTTGGGGACCGAGCTGGGCAGTTCGCGGTTGACCTTGCAGGCGGTTGGCGTCTTGTATTTTCACCTGATAATGAACCTTGCCCACACCGCCAAGATGGATCGATTGATTGGTCGGAAGTGACCATCGTTTGTATAGAATACATTGGAGACTATCATGGCTAAGTTGGATACCCCGTTTGCACCTGACTGGGTTTCCCCACCTGGCGACACCATCCTCGATATAATCGAGGAACGTGGCTGGCCACAGACGGAACTAGCAACTCGTCTAGGCTACAGCACCAAGCACACGAACCAGCTCATCAAAGGGAAGGTTCCGCTTACCGAAGATGCGGCTGTCCGCCTTGAAAGAGTTTTAGGGGGCTCGGTTGGCTTCTGGTTAGCCCGAGAGGCAAAGTACCGTGAACGCTGCGTTCGCCTGGAAGCGGCACAAAAGGAAGCTGAGTGGATCTCTTGGCTTGATGAATTGCCGGTAAAACAGTTGATGGATGCTGGTGCTATCCCTAAGCAGCGTGTTGACAGGAAATCAAAACCTGATCTGGTCGAAAAATGTCTGCGCTTCTTTGGAGTGGCTTCGCCCGAAGAGTGGCGTGGCCATTATGCGGAAATGCAGTGTTCCTTCCGCCGCAGTCGAGCTGAGCAGAGCGATGTTGGCGCTATTTCTTCATGGTTGCGCATGGGCGAACAGCATGCAGAAAAACTGGACCCCCGAAAATATGATCGCAATCAATTCATAGAAGTATTGCCTCAAATTCGACAGCTGACCATTCTTCCTCCTGAAGAATTTGAGCCTCAGCTTCGAAATTACTTCAAGCAAGCAGGCGTTTCCTTCGTCCTGGTTCCAGCTATCCCCAAAGCGCGTGTAAGTGGTGTGGCTCGTTGGCTGAACCCTCATCGCCCTCTTATTCAGCTTTCTTTGTATGGCAAGACCAATGACAAATTTTGGTTCACGCTCTTCCATGAAGCGGCCCATATTCTATTGCATTCCAAGGAGAAGAAATCTGTCTTTCTGGACGATCCAAACAAAGTCCATGCCGATAACCCTGAAGAGCATGAGGCCAATACATGGGCAGGAGACTTTCTTATTCCTCCGGAATTCAAACCATACCTCCCCGCGATAAAAAGCAAAGCTGCAGCATGTGACCTTGCCAGGCAAGCGGGAGTCCATCCTGGGATCGTTGTTGGGCGATTACAACATGACGAGTTGATAAAACCATCATGGATGAACGACTTGAAAGAGAGTTTCCGTTTCGCAGAAAATTGAAAAGCTCCCTCTCCAAAGAGGGTAACCTCACGCGACTCCTCGATACGTGCAATTCCAGAGAATCAAATAAAAAAGGGAGAGATGGCCAACAGGACCATCTCTCCCTTTTTTCTACCCCATACTCAAAATTTCCACCCGAGCGTTAGGGGCCTTTCTCAGGATCAGCTTCTCGAACTCATCCCAAGAGAGAGTGTATTCACGATTGTTGATTCTGACCTTGACCGACATCGCCTGCCTCCTTTCCGGTTGAAGTTCGCCCGATAGGGCTTCCTGCAACCCCCGTCGGAAACAGACAGGAGCTCCAAGAAGCCCTACCGGACTCCCGGAAGGAAATGGCTTATCTGATCAGGTCAAAGACGCTTGCGGCTAATAGCCCGCCTTATCCATCAGCGCCTCATATTCTTCATCGCTGAGAGCCTCATAAGCCTCTCGCGAAATATCATCAGGCAGGCCAGGCCGCCACCGTTGGCGGCGTTTCTCAACAAGCTGGTCTTCCTGAACGATAGGCTTCACGATTGCTGCCTCACCGTCACCGGCAGAGCCGGAGGCGGCGGTGGCAATAGTCGCGGCAGCCCATATCGGCAAGTGGATGGCGGCACCAAGAGGATTGGTTGTTCCCGCCAACCGGGTGTTTTCTTCGGCCTTCTTGAGGCCGGCTGCAGAGCAGCCGGCCAGAACAAGGGCAGAAATCAATAGAGCAGCAAATTTGCGCATGACTTCCTCCAACTCAATTACTCAGGTACGGTCTCGAATTCCCCCGAATGCAACCGGATGGCTTTTCCGATCGCATCCACGCAGGACATGATTTTTCCGTCACCGTCAACCACCGGTGCCCGGTGACAACCGTGACCGATCAACCCTTTGATCGCGTCACCCACATCCATCCCGGAACGCAGCCCGTAAGACGTGATGATCGTCAGCGCGTTGGCGACAAGGCTTCCGCAGGTACCAGACTTTCCGAACCTGACGAACACCTCCATGAGGTCGCCGGTCTCCGGGTTGTCATTCATCGTGACGTAAATTTTTCCGCATGGAGATTGCATCTCCAGGGTTTCTCCTTTAACGGCTTTTGGCCGATGTCTTTTGGGTGTCATTATTATCCTCCTCGGGGAGTCCAGCAGTGCTGAACTCCCCGTACCAAAGGGATCGATGATCAGGACAGCGCCTCGTAAACAGCCTTCAAATCAATGGCTGTCTGGGTAACGCAGTCGAGATAAGCCCAGGCTTTCGATACGTTTCCATCGCTTTGAGGAACCTTGACCAGCTCCTCGTCCGGGGTGGATTCGGTGTCATAATCAATGACCATGACCTTCCAATCCGCCATCAACTCGGGCTGATCTGAGACAATCGCTTGGACAATTCCTCCCTGGAGCACGATCCCAAGATAGGGAGTCGGTCGATTCAAAACCCTCTGCACCTCGTCTAACGCCACTTTCTGGATCTCCGGCTCCTTCATGGAGCCAATGACCAGAGAGGCTTCAATCGTCCGCAAGACCGACAGTGGAGATTGCGGCAGGCGTTGCCGATTCGCGGGTTCTGTTTCAGCAGTTTCAAGAGGGATGGAGTCGGTCTCCCACCGTATGCTGGTGTGCTTGACGTAACCACTCCAAAAATAATCATTGGAAGTGACATTCAACGTCACGCATTCGACACGACAGGCGTAACCCTCTTCTTCATCTTCCGGCTCTCGAAAGGCGATCGGCCCGTCGTCTTCCTCTGCGTCATAGTCCCGCAGGAAAAAGTCCGGGGAACAATCGAACTCGGTAATTTTGTAGACTCCGAGCGCCTTGGCGGCTGTCGCCAGTTGACGAATGCGGGCATCGAGAGCTGGGGTGATCTCCACCACCGCTATTTCAGGCCCGTGATCAAACTCGGAACCGATATGGACCTCCAATATTTTTTGACTCATGCTCTTCTCCTGTCATGGGGACCGGGAGAAGTGCCCCGGAAGGGGATCAAATCCCCCGTCCGGGTTGGTTGTTGCTACTGGCGTGTGTGTTTATTCGGTCAAGGCTTCCTGAAAAAGCCCGAAAACCGCTTCTGATAATTCACTGAGGCTCTGGACCGTTCGATGTCTGGCAAAAAGATGCCTCGTCGTCCCTTGATCCAGAATGCCCAGCCCCATGAGTTCGACCCCTTCGCTTTCCAGTTTTTCGAAAAGGGCTCTTACCAATCCGGGGTTGGACGGCTGACCGTCGGTTGCGACCAGTAGTATTTTTCTCCTCTCTTGCCTGACGGCCATCTGAACTCTTGCCCATCCAAGGGCCTGAGCCAGTGGAGTGCCACCGTTGGCCGTCATCGCGTAGTTCTCCTTCGTTTGAGACGCTGTCCGCCCAAAAGGGGTCATGGACACAACCGCGCCGGCTTTTCCCGGGAACGCACCAGTCGCGACGCTGATTCCCGGAATGGTGCCGAGAACGTCGGCAAGAGCCAGAACAGTCCTCCTCGCCAGCTCTATGCGTGGTCCCGACATGGACCCCGAGCGATCCAGAAGAACGATCACGGCGGTATTGATAGCCCGTTTCTCCTCCTTGCGTCTGAATATGCGGGGGTCGCCAGCAGGCAGACGGTGCAGCGTTCGGTGGTCAACCAGACGCCCGAGTCTGCCAGCACAGGATCTCTTAAGCTTGGACGCTTGAACCAGTCTTGCGAGTTTGGAACGAAGCGCCACGGTTTCATGTCGAACCTGGTGAAGATCCGGAGGACTCCCACAGGTCACTTCCTTGGCGAGCTGTTCTCCTGGGTAGATACCGGTCATGGATTCCATGCCGTTTTCTTTGACCGCCTGATCGGACGCAGCCTGTAAAGCGTCAGCGGTCATCTGGCCGAGATCTCCGAACGCGCCGGGATCTTTGCTCAGAATTCGCTTCAGCATAGCTTTGCCAGCATCCGATGACGCCCCAGCGCTGCCGGATGTGTCAGAAATGCCGTCCGTGTCTAACCGGGACCGTGAATCATTCGAGCCGCTTTCCTGTGGCTCTTCACAGTTCTGGTCGTCCGGCGTGGACTTGGCGGAAGAAGGCTCCCCTGAGGGCTCCTGATCGTTCTGGCAACCTCCCTTCTGCTCCTGATCGGAACAGGACGAGGATTTGCTCTTTTCCTTCTGCTCAGTCGGCTTTTGTTGGGATTGACGCTGAGCCTGCTGAAGCAGGGCAAGGATCTCTTTGGCGAGATCATGTGCCTGGCGGGTCGTTAAAAGCCCATCAACCCTCTTCAGCAAAGTCTCAACCTGGTTCACAAGAACAGCCCCAAGGCGTTTTAGCAAAGTGCCCCGGGCTTTTTGAGCGATAGGAGCCAAAGCCAACTGCTTCAGTACTTGACTGCGACATTCGGCCAAGATCCAGCCCAAGAAAAGCTGCTCCGGCTTGTTGGCCGAAGGCGTGAACGCCCCTTCGTGCGCCAGATGTTCTGCGAGCTTCCGCAGGTTGACGGCGCAGCCAGGATAGGTCCACCCCATCGCCTGTTCGATACGAATGTCTTCAAGGATGTTGGCGAGGGCCTTGTGCATCGGGGTGTCCTCCCGCACGGAAAAATCCGTGTGGCGGACATGACCGGCTTCATGGTCAAGATACCCACGCGCCAAGATCCAGGCCGATTCGTCTCCTTCAGGAAGCACCGGCAGATAGATGGTACTCCCATCTGTCATGGCCTGGGTTCCCTGAATGCGGACTTTAACGCCCATCTTGTCCCCCATCGCCATGGCGACAACGGGCAGGGAGCGTATGAATATGCTGTTCATGGTGTCCTCCAACAGAACGCCCCCCGTCCGGGGCGTTTCGATAAAACGGACCCCGGGACGGCGGGAAGGGAAATCAGAACCAGGTCGCCGGCATGGCTGCGGCCAGAGGCGCTGGCGTCATCTCACCAAGTTCGATGAAAGGTTCCATGTTCTTTTCGATGTCTTCGTCTCCATCCTCCTGTTCAAGGACGACAGGGTTCTTCGCGCCCTCCAGATCGACCAGGGTGTGCAGGACTCCCACCAGTTGGCGAAAGTCCCTTCCTTCCAGGTAGCCGGATTTCGGTAGGCCGTTCAGTTCTTCCTCGATACCGGCGATAACCGGAACGAGGCTGCCCTCCAGAAACGACAACCCTTTGGCTTTCTCCAGAAGAGCCCGGATGGGCCGAAGAGCCTTCTGGCTGACCTTGGCCCGTCCCCGGAAAGACGCTTCCCAGGTCTGAATCGCGGATCGCGAGATTTCCTTGATGAGACGATCTCCGAGAGAATTCACGGATGCAGTCAATCCGTCGTCCAGCCCTTCAACGCCTTGGACCTGGAAGGTTTGGTGCGAAAATGAAAGGCGGCTGGCGATGGATTCGATCGGTTCGATGGCCTCCGCGACCATGTGTCGCCATTGGCCAGGCAGAGTTTTCAGCCAGACTTCAGTGGACTCGCTGTAACGGGCGAGAAAGTGTTGCTTCTCCTCCGCGAAATCAACGGCCACCTTTCTGAGTTCGTCGACCACAGCCTCGGCCTTGTCCTGGGGGATGGCGTATCCACCAAGGAACCGGACTCCGGCCGCTTCGCAAACGCGTTCAGCACGTCTTCTCAGATTCTGGAATGTTTTGAGTTCGTCAGGGTCGCAGATCTTCTTGACCCCGAGGGAGGCAAGTTCTTCCGGGGGAATGTCCCCGGCGTTGAGGTTGAGATCAGCGGGCTGAAGTTTTTTCCGGCCGCTCCAGATATGAATATTCAGGCTGACGCAGATCAGCTTGTTCAGCATGTCGAGCATGGACTTCCTCCTTCATGATTTGCCCGGAGGAATCCCCCTGCCGGGAGATTTTTTCCCCGGGCGGGGTTGTCGACTTAGAACCAGTTCTCGGTGTTTTCTTTTTCCCACTCACGCAAAACCGAGGAGACGCCGGACGAAGGTTTCGCGACCGGACGGATCGGCTTCTCGGGTGGTGGTGGGGCGACGCCGGCCAGGCTCGGTTGCTCCCGAACCAGCATGTAGCCCTTTTTCATTTTCTTGTTGGCCCGGCTTCGGGCTTCTCCTGCCGGGTCTGGATGGCACTCGGACACAGGGATGAAGCGTTCCTGCATGGTTCGCGCATCGGTTTTTCCAAACCGGATGACCAGGCCGTCGGGCCTGACTTCAGCGAACCAGTCCTTGCTGCCTCCAGCCGGATGGTAATAACGCAGATGAATCATCGCTTGGCCCTCCTATCCGAAAATGCGTTGGGCGATTTCCGCCAACGCGCTCCGGCTCTCTGGTTCGGCCCGGAATGACAGTGCGCGTTCCAGAGCGTGGAGCAGCGGGTTTTTCCCCTGGGCCGCAAGCGGCCGGAAGAATTCCGCCATCTTCGCCCACCGGACCAGTGTCCGGGTGGAGAGGGTGACTTCGACCTGTCCGCCGACGAAGAGCTTTCGCACCTCGGCGGCAAAACTGATCATGCCTTTTCTCAGTTCTTCGGGAAGCGCCGGGACGACTCGGGACAGAATGCTCAACTCCTGCTCCATCTCCGGGTAGCCGACTTCGACCATCCAGAAACGATCCAGAAAAGCGAGATTCTGCCGTAACGTCCCCTGGTAAAGCCCCGTCTGGTCTCCCGATCCCGCCGTGTTCCCGGTCGCGATGAAGCAGAAGCCGGGGGCAGGACGCACCATTTCGCCACCCTTCTCAGGGATCACCAGGGGTGCCCCTTCAACGATGCCGTTGAGCCCGGCAGCGGTCGCCGGATCGAGCAAGTCGATCTCGTCGAGAAGGAACCAATGTCCTTCCCGCATGGCCGTGGTGAGAGGCCCGTCGACAAACGACATGGAGCCGGACACCAAAGCGTAGTGACCGATCAACTCGGGGGTTTCCAGACGGCTATGGGCGGTGACGCGGTGAACAGGGATGTTCAGGCGGGCTGCGACCTGAAGAACCAGTGTTGATTTCCCGGACCCAGTGGGGCCGGTCAGATAGAGTCCTTCGGTTCCGCCCAGCATGTGCCAGGCGAGAATGTCGGAAAGGAGATCCTTGCGGAACAGGTAGTGCTGATCCAGTCTTGGGACGAAGGGGCTCCCCTCGTGATAACCCTGGATCGTCAGTTCCTCGGGAACTCCTTCAATGCCGAAGGTTTTGGCGATACTGAATGCATTTGTTTTCATCGTGTCTTCTCCTTGGTCGAAAATTGACCCGGAGGAGACACGTCTCCCGCCAGGGGAGGATATCTCCCCCGGGTTGGGGTTTAATCGGTCAGGCCGCTTCGCCGGCTTTCCACACCGAGATCATGCGCGGGATGGAACCGGCCTTATAGGCCACGATCACCAGATCCTTGTAACGGAACCGCAACGGGTTCTCGTTGAGGATCGGGGCGGCCAGGCGGCAGGCTTCAACGGCTTCGTAAGGTATTTCGCGTTCCAGGATACGGTTCGCGGCGTGCATCGTCAGTGCGACCATGACGCCACCTCTTTTTCCATATCCCGATAGGCTCCGTAGGCTTGAAGAAAGTCACGAGAGCGCTCCTCTTTGTCAGAACGCAGCAACGGGGTCAGGATCATGTGCAGAAAAAGCAGCATGGTCAGCCCTATCGCCAACAGGTAGCTGATGTCTTTCATCGTGTCTCCTTGTCCGAGCGCAAACACTCCGGATAAGGAGGCCCGCCAGGGCGACGTTTGCGCCCCGCTGGGGATTTGTTGTTAGGCGGCGCTGCTGGTCGCCGGTATCACCTCCTCATAGGGATTGCCATCGAACAACCTGGCAACAGGAACGAATTCGAACTCTTCCCGGAAGCGGTTCACGGCGCAAACCACCATGACCGGCTTGCCCGTCGATGAGCAATGGCATTCCATGAGCGCGAGATCGCCATTGACGGCCGCCTTTTTCAATGTCTCGAAATTACTTTTGTGTCCCTTGGAAATCATTGGGCCTCCTTGTTGACCGTGAGTAAAGGGAGGCCCCCTTGACAGGAGGAGAGCCTCCCGACAGGGATGTGAAATGTGTTGTTCCGCCTAAATCGGCTTGATGTCGAGCCGGGTGAAACCGGCGCGTTCCTTTTTCACCTGCTGGTAAACCTCGGGGAACCGGCTCTTAAGCATCTGGGCATCGACGGTCTCCGAAGGACCAACCTCCGAAGCGTTGATGAACAGACTGTCCGATGTCCCCTTGAAGCAGGTTCCGGTAAAGGAAAGGACGTCTTGCTTGAGCTTGTTGACCTTCTTTTCAACCGCCTTCTTCTGTTCGGTCGCTTCCAGGTGGCGATGCGCCAAGTTCTTCACCTCATCGGGGATGACGATCGCGCCGTCCAGAAAAGCCGGGCAGTCGGTCCGATACGGACAATATCCGCACAGAAGACCAGGCTCCACGTCCGGCGATTCCCCGGTATCGAGGCAAGCCTTGATGCGTCTTCCTTTGGCGACCAGAAGGTTGAAGGTGATTGCGTCCGGCTTGTAGCTGTTGAACTCATGCCAGGTGCCGGCGTTCAAGTCGATGGCGAGAATACTCCCGCCGATGTCAGCGTCTGGGTATGACAGGGCCAGCAGGCCCATCTGAAAATGCAGTTGGTCCACCCAGGACCCGTATGGGGTTTCGGGCAGTCCGTTGGTGGTTTTCAACTCGACGACATGCAACCTGCCGCTTTTCGCCTTGAACAGGAAGTCGATGTGACAGAGCAGATCTGGAAACTCGGGATGGCGGATCTCCATTTCCCGCAAAGGGGTCAATCCTCCCGCCTGGAAAATCCCGTGAATCAGATCCTCTGCCGCATGCCCCCGGGCGAACTTCAGTAGCGTTGCCGCGTCATGCTCAACCGGCCTGGTGCGTGCCAGAACCGCCTTGCGGGGGCAGCCACCGATATCGGAAGCGCCGATATAGGTTCTGCGATCCCCAAGATGCTGGCTGCTGAGCCGGTTCTTCTCTTTGAGGGCCTTTTCGAGAAAGGCTTGAAGTTTGCTCATGACGGCCCCCTAGAAAATGATCGCAATGACCGCCACCATCGGCAGGCCGAGAGCGACACCGGTCATGATGTTTTTCATTTCCACAAATTCGAGGGCTTCGATAATGGTTTTCATGTCTTGACTCCTTGTGGTTGGACCACAGGGGAGACAAGACGCACCCCTCCCGGGGAGATCGTTTGTCTCCCCTGTCGGGTCGGTTGTCGTTCAGATATGTTTGTTACTGAGCTGTCAAATACCAGCTCTTCAGTTTGCCATCCCAGCGAAATCCGATTTGCTTGAGAAAGTTCCGGTGTTCGTAGGATGAGGCGTAAATGGTCTTGCCGTCTTCGGCTAGCTTCGCTTCGATCTTGTGAGCCGCGAGTGCGGAGAGAACCGCATCGACGCTCTGAGGATTGCTGAAACTTTTGCCGGCTTTCTTCCGCTTGAGAGCTTCAATCGCCTGTTGGTACATGGCATGTGGAAGCATCTCCAGGGAAGGAACGCCGAGATACTGGAGAAATTTGTTCTCGTCTGTGCCGGTGCTGTGAATCAGGCTCTGAAGGGTAGTCAACTGTCCTTTCGACAGAAGCATTTCCGCTTCGGAACCCGGTTCCGGCTCTTCTTCATGTCCTTGGTTATCGCGTTCGCGATAGTCCTCCTGGGGGGTTACGTCGCCTGCTAAATCGTCAACCACATTGCCGGCCTGATCCATTTCTTCCTGGACATAAAGACCAGAGAGTTCCTGGGGGAACGCACGACGGATCGCGAGAGCTTCAGCGACCTTTGCGATCATCAGGTCCGGCATGGACGCCCAGAAACGGGTCAGGTTGCCCTGTTTCGTCCTTTGCGCGTAGGTTGAAAAACGGGCGACAGCCCATAAGGGTTCTTTGAAGTCGGTACGCAGAACGCCAACTTTAGCCGCGAAGGGCGTGGTAGCGTCATCGAGCCAGACTTCTTTCCACTCTCCGTTTTTGCCACACCAGTACGGTCCGAGTTGGCCGGCGTACTTGCCGGTTCTCTCCGCGATTAGCCTGAAACCGTCAATCGAAGTCTGAATGGACATGACCTCGCGGTTCTGGCTGGAATCCCAGCGTTTGATGGCGTGGATCTGGCGGGCGAACGGGTCCAGGCCTGTGCGTTTGCACTGGTTGACGAAAAGCTGAAGCTCATCATTACTGGCTCCCCTGCAGATCGTTCGCTTGATGAGGGTGATTTTTTCCTCGTCGAACAAAGACTGGGGGACAGGTAGCCTGGATGTGTGGTTATGAGGGATGAGGGCTTGTGCTGTTTGAGCGGTCATCACTGTCTCCTTTCTCGGGCGAAAGCCCGAACTGGGGAGACAGAACCGCCCCGTCCGGGGAGATGGTGTCTCCCCTGTGGGATGGTCACTGCGTTTGCGGATGGAGTCCTTAGAAAGGATTCCCTTCCTGTTCCGGCTGGTCATCGAACCAGCAAAGGTCCTTGACCTTCTCCAGGAACTTCACCTGGTCCGCGACGATCTCGGTGGTGTAGCGATCCTGGCCTTCCTTGTCCTGGTATTTTCGCGTGCGGATTTTGCCCTCGACAAAGACCAGCTTGCCCTTCGTCAAGTAGTTGTGGCAGGTGTCCGCCAGTGATTTCCAGGTCACGATATTGTGCCATTCGGTGAGTTCCTTGACCTCTCCATCCTTGTCTTTGCGCCGCTCCGAAGTCGCCAGTGAGAATGTCGCCACGGGCGTTCCTGAGGCTGCGGTGCAGCGATAGTCCGGATCGGTTCCCAGCCTTCCAATCAGTTGAACCTTGTTGAGCATCTTTTTTCTCCTTTCGAGGGTTTCCCCGGACAAAAGGAGTCATCCCACCACGGGAAGAAGTCTCCTCCCGGCCGGGATGGTTGTTTGAGCAACAAAAAACCCATTCCGGCAAAGTGCCAAAACGGGTCTGTATGTTTCGGTATTCCGTCGTGCGTCGAGAAAACGCACGTTATTTCGATAAGCCGCATTTGCCGGTGGAACTTGGAAAAGCGGGATGAAACACAGGGGAGTCTGCTGTCGCGTGCAGATTGGATCACCGGGCGTTCCGGTTTCTCCCTGGGAAAATCGCCCCATGCCTGGGGTTTTCGGATCAGAGGCTTTCTCTGAAACGTTGTCCTGCTCGATAGGGAGCAAGGAGTCACTATGAAGTCATAGTGTGGATGAATATCTTTATCTTACAAAAATGCTTATTTCTGTCAAGGATACGGATTTGTTAAGAGCCCGGGATACCAAGTTGGGTCGAATTCCATGCTTTTCTGTCGAAAATCGGCTCAAAAGCGATTCAAAAGTCGAAAAACGCCCAATCGACTCACGAAATGAGTCGAATAACCTATCTAATCAACTCATTTTTTGAGGCGATTAGGGCCTATGAACGACTCATGAAGAATACTTTCAAGGAAGCCGCCTCAAACAGGAGCTTTATGCTCTTTTCTTTCCCTCTTTTTCCTCTCCCTCTTTCAGAGGATTATCGAATCCGCGAGGGGCACGGTAAGACATCCCCAGCGCCTGACACATCTCGGCGTTGAGCTTGTTCATTTCCTGGCGCAGCTCCTCGTTGCGCTCCAGAAATTTGACCGCCTGATCAACCGGGACGCCATTCGGCCGGCCTAGCTGATTTCGCAACCGGTTGATGATGTAGTCGTTGGCCGAAAGCAGCCGAATGAAGTCGTTGGTTTCAGCGGCCCGGCGCGAGATGACTTCCATATCGTCACGCTTGGCCAGTTCAAGCTTCCGATCCAGCCGCTCCTGGCGGAAATTCTGTTTTCCGTTACCTTTTGCCATGCGTTCCTCCCTTGGTTAGATACCCATTACGCGAGTTGCCACGCCTTCTCCAAACCGTTGACGTAAAGACTGGTAGGCTTCTTCGCTGAAGCGTTGTTGTTTCCGGACAAATTCATAAATGGTGTTCAGCTCGGCCACTGTCGTTGCATATTCCGTCTGGACCTCCCGCATGAGATCGAAAAGACGGCTTTCGATTTTTTCGACCGCAGCCATGGATTCGGAGACATTCTCGATTCGACATGACGATGTGGCATTGTTCCCTGCGGGTCCGCCTTGGGTGCTCATGATGTTCTTGGCCGTCTCGAAGATCCCCCGGGTCTTGGCGTACATGTCGGTCAGGATCGAGTAGGCGTAGGCTTTGGCGGTCACGTCCGAGAGCTGGGCGATAACCGCGCCTTCCTGCTGCTCCCCGACAGCGGTTTTCAGGACGAGCCCCACCGCGAGCGGAGAGGCGTTGATGAATGCCTGATCTGTTGTGGACAGGGGCTGCCGGTTCCTGTACCGGCTGGCGATGCCACTCAGTCGGTTCTGGACGTACTGGCGCAGATTCCGGTTGGCGTCGGAGATGGTCGAGCAGGCACCATTGGTCGGTTTGCCCTGTGCTGTCCCGTCAAGAAGATCCTTGAGCCCTTTGTCCTGGTCGCAGGGCTTGTCATAAACCACCTTGTAGGCGTTGATGTTCAGTGCGGGGTTGGGAGCCTGAATGAAAATATCCCCCACGTAACCACGGATCAGGTTGAGGTAGTCGGCATTGGTGATCCCCACCCGGGCACCCGCCTGTTCGAGGATGCTGCCGCCCGCGAAAACGGACCGGAAATCGGTCGAACAGCCCGTCATGGACGCGGTGGCTGCGGCCGGGTCCGGTTTGTCGTTGTCCGCCTGTCGCAGTTGTTGAAACTCGGTCCAGAGATCCCCGCCACCGGTTGACTGCCACCAGTCGGCTTGGATCGCGGCCAATTCCCCCTGCTTGTTCTGGGGCGCGAGAGGACTGGCGATCGTGGCAACCAGGGCACGGGCCGATTTGCATTCATCGAGCTGAATGTTGTTGAGCCTGTCCGCAATCGACTCAAGGGAACGTATGGTGTCCGAGACTTGCGGAGCCAGAACCTTCAGGGCGACATCGAAAGCGGCTGCCGGTGCCGCCGACATGATGCGTTGGAGCTTCTGAACCAGGTAGTCCGGGTCCAGAAAAGAAAAGCCACCCATGAAAGCGTCTATACCGCCGCAACCGGTCTTGAGCCTTGGCGGAGTCACGCTCCAGAGGTAGTCGTTCTGCAGGTTCCAGCGAGCGGAAAAACCGCCACCGGTGTAATACCCCCGCTTTTGCCCCTCGAAGTAGCCGGGCGAGGTCTCCACCTTCTGATCAATCCAGTCATCCACCCAGCCTGCTGACCATCCGGGTGAAGATGAACACGCGAACATGACCAGCGCAGACACCCCAGCGATAATAGCTTTCCTATTCATGACGGCTCTCCTTGCTCTACTCGAATGACCAGCCGCTCAAGCGGGATGGACAGATCCTCCGGGGAGCAGCCGACAAGTGCGGCTATTTCCGATCGCGTGGTATGCCGCCAGTCGGTTCGTCCCTTCTGTAGCCTCACCATGGCCAGTCGCTCACCCAGTCCCTTTTCCCCATATACGGCTTCATCGTTGTAGTGCTCGACAAGAAGCGGATTGGCTCCGAGGGCTTCATCGGAATACTTGTCCAAAATGGAAGACCAGATCCCTTCAATGGCGTTGGTCACCGAAGGCCCGGGGTTGTGTCGGATCTCGCTGGCGACCAGCAACGTTCCCTGCCCTATGGCGATCATGCGCAAGTGACAGACGCCCCAGGTCTGGGGGATAAATCCGGGATACACCAGGTAGCTGTCTTGAACGCTAGCGACCGGTTTCGACATCGAATCCTCCCCCTTTCTGAAAGTCATAGAGATTGAAGTTCTCCGGAGAGACTTCTCCCTTGAGCAGCCGGATACCGCGATAGAGTTTGGCCTCGATCTCGGACGCCGAGGCGACGCCTGCTGTTACTGGAATAAAATCCTGCTTCCCTTTCTGGATAAGCAACAAGGAGGGAGTGGTCTGAACGCCAAACCTGGCCGCCAATTCCGGTTTCAGGTCCACATCGATAGGCTTGATCGTCCAACCGAAACGATCCTGGAAGTAACCGAGGATGCCTTCCTGCTCCTGGCAGAATGGACAGCTTTCGGATTTGAAGTAGAGCAGGGCAAAGTCCTCCCGGGCTTTCGCCAGAACCCGCTCGCGTTCTTCGACCTTCTCCCGCGTCACCGCTTTTCGTCCAGGGGCGGCGAGCGGAGAATCTTTGGCCACCGACAACTCTGGGTTCTTTTGCCAGACAACCTCCGAGGCATTGGCGAACGCGACCGCTTTGCGGCGGATCACATCCTGAACCACGTAATGCCGTCTGACGTTTTCTTCGGACGGAACCCGAACCGCCTCCTTCTTGACCGTTTCGGCGTACTCTCGAAGCTTGTCCGCATCCATCGTCCACATCTGTTCCGGCGAATAGGCCGGGAGGTTAGGCTCCTGAGCCTTCTCCTCCTTCGAAACCGGAGGTGGGTCTTCATACCACCACCAGCCCCTTTGCGCGTCCTTCCGATATAAGTCCGCCCCGGACACTGAGCTTGCGAGGACCAGGCTCACGCAAATGGAGACCAGGAAAGTGCATACTCTGCTCATTCGTCCTGGACCTTTTTCTCCGCGCTGCCCACTTTCACCTTCTTAATCATCCTGTTCAACGTATCGGACTTGAGGACCTCCAGCTTGGATGGAACGTTGCTGAAGATTTCAGCCCGAAATGGAATCAACGGAACCCTCATGCTCTTGCCTGACGGCATTACCACCAGGCACTGAGTCGTGTAATACCCTTCCCCAAGGAGTTCGGTAGCAATGGCTTTCTGTTCATCAGCCAGTCTTTGGACAACCGCCTTCAGCATCTCTCTCTTGTTCTGCTCGTTCGCGTCCGCCGCCAGCAAAACCGGCGCATTGTTGGCCAATCGTTTCACTTCACCCCACAAAGCATCCGGCTGGGCCAGCACCCAGCCTTCCGGAACCGAAATGACCGACCAGCGGTTTTTCTCAACCTTGTTGATCTTCCGGCAAAGCCCCTTCAGCAGGCGATCAAGATCAATGCTGGACAGGTCGAAATTCCCGGAGACACTCTCCTGCGGATCTGCGCTCTCTTCTTTCTCACTATTGGGGACGGTGGGAAGCTGAGAGGCTTCGTTTTCAGAGGCTCTCTTTTCTGGTTTTGATTTGACCTGTGGCTGTTTCTGGGAACAAGAATTCGACGGTAAGGAGGCTTTTTCCGTTTTCTCTGTTTCTGGAGAACTAGGTGTCTGCCGGCTGATTTCCAGAAGTCGTACCTGGTGATCCGCTTCCTTCAGGGCCCGGCCGAGAGATGATTCGGGATTCAGGAGATGGTGCTGACGGATAGCCAGGCTGATTTCGTCCCGGTTCGACATCGACTCGAAGCCGGGGATCTTGTGGAGAACGATGATAGAAATGATCGGGTGATCACCCGTCAGATAAAGTGTGTTCTGGTAAACGGGGATTTTCCCAAGGTCATGGCCGAGCCCAACGATCAGGGCATCGGGGATGAGCATCGCCTGGTTCATGGCTTCGGCAAGGTGGTTTGCCACCTCCAGCGAATGCTTCCACAGCGGGATTGCCGCCAGCATGTCGAACACGTTCGGGGCGTACTTTCTCTCCGCTTCGGAATTGTTTTTCTGGACCACGGAGGGACAGTCACCTTCCCTGTCCAGAAGTGCGAGTAGGTCTTCGACGATCTCTTTTTTCATATCCTTGACCACAGGATGAGAAATCCACCTCGCGTGAAACCTCTGGATCTCAGGGTAGCGATAGGTTGGTGGCGGTTTCGGTTCGGTCTTCGCTTCAGGAGTCGTTCGCCAGATCCGGGCGATGTCCCGAAAATCGAGTTCCGTTTCCTTACCGGTCCAAAGCTGGGATATGTCGGCTAAGGACTGCTCTTCCCGTCTGGGTTTGCATTCATCTTTCGTGCTGTCCTTTGATGACCGTAGCTGTGCGACTGCGTAGGTGCCCAAGGCGACAGCGATTCCGCCTGCAGCCCAGGTTAATGCGTCAAACGGCATGGGCGTTCTCGTGCTGCCGTGCGGCCAAGATCGCGGTGGGCGCGTCCGGAAACCGGATCGTAAGTTTCGGGTCATCGACGGTTGCCGTTTTCCCTCGGTACCGCCCCGAGTAGGTCATCATGTAGAATTCGCGGGGTTGCAAGCCCAGAATATCCTGGGTCTTGAGAACATCTTCCTCGATCTCGCGGGTGGTGATCTGTGCAGGGTTGTAGATGCTGTTCAGGACCTTGCGCCGGCCGAAATGTTGCACGACGTATTCGGATGTCTCTGGATCTGAGCAGCGCATGAAGATCTTCGTGTTGGTGTTGTCCAGAATGGACTTGGCGAAGTCCTCACCCACGGCGGCGTAGAGCTGATTCACGGACTGGGCGAAGGCATGCACCATCACGTCCGCTGACCCGGCCTTGGCGAACAGATCCTCCACGCCTTGATAGAAAAGGCTTTGGGCCTCGTCAATGTAGATTGACAGTCCGGGAGCGACTCGTTGCTTGCCTGACAGGTAAACCCGTCCGACGAAGGACTGGATCATCGACAGCAGCACTTTGCCGAGTGTCGCCCCTGCTTCCCGGGTAATCATGGACCCGGTATGAACCACCAAGATGACCCGTTTCCCGGATTCCAGACGCTCGATGAAGCGGTTCGATTCGGCCTTGCCAATGATCGCCCCGATGTTGCCGCTGGACAGTTCGTTGAGACAGGTCCGCAGGGTCGAACTGACCTTGGCGTAGTAGTCTTGGGGAGAATTGAGGATGTCTTGAATGACACCGGAAATTGAGGCCGCTTCCGGTTCACTGACTCTCAGCAGGGCGTTGGCCATCTCTTCCAAAGCCTTACGCCGGATGCTCTGGCGGATGGAGTCGATGTTCTGCAAAGGCACCCGTCCCTCGGCCCGGGCCAACATGATGTTCCCGGATATAACGGCCGAGGTGATCTCCTTGGCGATATTGCGATAGAAAGGTTCCCGCCCGCCCTGGATACCGCTGACGATATGCCCGACCAGTTCGTCGGGCATGAAGTAGTAAGCGAGAGGGTCGACCACTGCGGAATACTCGGGGAAGACCGGGGTCACCAGCATCATCTCCCCTTCCCTGCCCACCTGGCGAGCGACATCGAATATTTTGGTGAAGATCTGCTGATCGCCCTTGGGGTCCAGGAAGACGACACTTTTACCGGCACGGATGTCCTGCTCGATCATCATTTCAGCCAGGCGGGTCTTGCCCACTCCGGTGGTACCGAACACGAAGGTGTGCCGTTTCCGGTAGCTGTCAGGGAGGGTGATATCGACCATCTTTCCCGGTGTGTCCATGTGAACGCCGGCGCCAAGGAGTGTCGTTGTTTCAGGAATCTTTTTTGGTCGCCACCACACGGACGATAATCCTTTCTCCCAGTTCTTTTCCGACTGTCAGGATCGCCTCTTTGGGAATCCTCTGGGACGTTTCGATTTCACTGAACGCACCTGCGATGCGCCGGAGACATCGGATAGATCGCTCCCCAGTCATCTCCCGTAGCAGGCTTTCAGGCAGGGATTTAGAGGTTCGACTCAGCCGGATCAGGACTTTAGCTTTGTCCTTTTCCACAACGGGGAGGACGCTGGTGATAAAAAAAGCTTTCTTGACTCCAATATGGAGATTGTCTCTTTCGTGGGGAGGAACTTGTCGGGCGTAGCAGGTTCCCGTGAGGATGAGACATCTGAAATGGTCCTCGACTTCAAGGACGATGGTCAGATCCCCATTTGGAGAAATCCTTCTGACTTCCCCAAGGATGTGGCGACCACGCAGGGTTTTCAGATTTTGCTGTTCGCGGATACTCTGGCATTTTTCCAGTTCACGTTCGATTTGGTAGCGGATTTGCCGTTTGAGCTGTCGGGAGAGACCGGAAAGGTCGATCTGCCTGTTGCCCAGGGCGACGACTTCTATCTCTTCACCAACACTGACTAGAATGTCCATGCTGAACGCCTTGGAGAGAACGCCGGAGATTGCTTCCTCTATGGCAAGAACAGCTTCAGGTTGAGGAAGGTCGTACTTGGTGAACAGGTCCGAGGGAATCATTGCTTGCCTCCAGCCTGTTCCAGAATAGCCGCGATTTTCAATGCGTAGGCGTCTCTCCGCTCTGGGGTCCGACTGTGATAGCAACCCACTGCTTTCCAGGTGTAGCCGTAGTCCTGTATGCACTGGTTCAATATCCAGGCACCAGCCATGACATTGGTACAGGGATCATCCAAGTGATCCCAAGTCTTGCCGAGCTGTTCAGCCCAGATTGAATTGACCTGCATCAGACCAACATCGACCGTACCGTTGCGGTTCTGGTTGATGGCACTCGGGTCAAGTCCGCTCTCGACCTTGGCAATGCTCCAAAGCAGCCAGGGAGACACTTGGTATCGACTGCCCGCCTCTTGGAAGCAAAAGGCCGATGCCCAACCTGGAAAGAGAATCAGGAAAAGAAGCAGGAGAGTTTTTTTCAATGGCAGCCGCCTCTGTTTGAGTGTTGCCGTGGGAATGGGGAGGGGGGGAAGTATTTCTTCTAAATTCAGCCGGTAAAATCGGGCGAAATCGGCCAAAATCGTTTGACCTTTGCCTTGAAATATTGCATCTTTAGAAAGTTTATATGATGGGAGGGGGTCCCTTCATTTATACCCACCATCTATGAAGAGCGCTTGCTCTTCCACATTCTATTCGGGGGCACGAGGAATGTCGGAAACAGAAGGCCGCTGGCTATCTATACGTGAGATTTGTGAGCACTTGGGCGTCAGTAGTGACACTGTGTACAAATGGATTGATACATATCAAATGCCCGCCCATCGAATGGGCCGTCTTTGGAAGTTCAAGAAAGATCAGGTGGATGCTTGGGTAGAGGCAGGTAGTGCGGCAGACCGCAACAAGAAGGTCTCGGACGAATGAAGATCATCGACAGCATCCGGTCTTTGCTTTGTGACGACCTGAAGATTTCTATCCGCCCTAGGGCCGAATTGAAAGGGGTGGAATCGGCTATTGAGATTGAACATACGCCAAATAGTGCCATTGACCCTGAAGATGTAATTGCTTGGCTAGTTACGCAGCCGAACGCCAATGGCTCTTTATATTTGGAGAATGTGGCGCGACAGTATATGAGCGCACTCCGTGCCGCACCCACAAAATTTCAAATTCTTGGTGTATTTGATGTGAAGAGTATCTTCACTTGTAAAACACCTGATGAATTGAATGTTTATTGGGACATTTTCAAATCTGCAAAAAATTATAAAGAAATAAACAGCAGGAGTTCAGGTATGTTCTCTGCTGGGATGGGCTGTTACATGAGATATCTGAAACATCTATCAGGGGAACTCGACATTGAAAGGTCAGATATCGCTGACTCCACTCGCCCAGAACTTTGCGCCCATACTCGCACACTGGCGGTCCAAGCATGTGCGCACGTCGAGGATGTTGTCCCAACTGCGCAGCCTATGCTGGTGATTAACCCTAAGGTCATTGAAGATCTGACCAATGTTCTTTCGGCGCATTTCGCCAATGGATACAGACTGAATTCCACGATTGAAATGGCTCGTTTCCGCCTGTTTGCCTCAAAGTATTTAGGTGCGGAGATTACTCTGTCTGATGAGGAACTAAAAAGGTACATTTCGGCTTGCGGAACTAACTATAACGGCAAGATATATGCGCTGTCGGCAGAGACTAAAGAGCAAATTAAAGGATTGGCTGAAGAATATTTTATCGACGGAGCCAAAGCCATATTTTTTGAAGAATTCTATGCCAAGAACGAGAATTGGTTATTTGATGCAAGAGTAGTTTCGGTGGAAATGCTGGCTAGAATTTTTCGCGACATGTTTCCGAAGCTATTGTTCACTCAGACCTATTTCGGCTACACAAACGCTTCGGTATTTGCAGTCCTGGAGAGTGAAATATTACGAGTGTGGGGCGAAGATGTGCCATTGACCTACAATCAACTTGCCGAGCGGTTGCCGTACGTACCCCTTGAAAGGATAAAGTCCGTCCTCAGTCAAAACGGTGACTTTATTTGGAGTAGCGTGGAGACTTTCTCACACATCAGTCGAATTGAAATCACCGATGAAGAGCGGCAAGCTATCCATGACGCAGCGTTAAAGGAATGTAACGCTAGCGGTTATGTTTCGATTATAGATTTGCCCTTCGGTGAAATCGAGGAGCGCAATCACGAACTTTCCATCACGGCGATTCATAATGCAGTTTACCGTATCTGTCTATCTGACAAGTTCGATAAAAAAGGCAAAATCGTCGCGCGCAAAGGAGATGTTTTTGACGCGCTGTCCATAATGAAAAGATACTGCCGAACCATAGACAAATGCTCGCTTGCCGACCTTCTGGACTACGAGAAAAAACTTACGGGTGAAATTCACCGCTGGATTCCGATGGAAGCGGGGAACTCCATTCTGGTCCGCATCAATAAAAACACATATGTGGCGGACAAATATGTTCACTTCAATGCCTACAAAATTGACGAAGCAATAGGGCTGTTTGTTAAGGGGGATTATCTTCCTCTTAAATCTTTCACCACCTTTGGGCCATTCCCCGACTGTGGTCAGACGTGGAATTTGTTTCTGCTTGAAAGCTACTGTCGCCGCTTTAGTCGGAAATTTCGGTTTGATACCCCGTCGGTTAACTCGCGAAATGCTGGGGCAGTTATCCGCAAAAGTTGTGACAAGGATTACACGGAGATTATGAGCGATGCCGTGGCAAATGCCGACGTTCCCTTAAAGGACACCGACGTGGGCAAATACCTGTATGAAAGTGGCTACACGGGCAGAAGTACAACCGCAAAAGTTAACGAAATCATAGACAAGGCGACGGCCATACGAGAAGGAAGGGATTGAAGTTGTACTCGTATACATACGACAAAAAGACGGGCGGAATACTTCTTAATTCTTCGCCTACAGGTTTTTCTAAAGAACCTCGTCCGGTTTACGCGACCGAATTGGACGTGCTTGGCTTTGATAAGTATTGGAGGTACGACAAGCAGATCGACCGTCCCTATATGTGGGCAGAGGCAAACCAGTACTACTATCGCGGAATGCTCGTCGCAAAGTTAAAAGGGGGCAATATTCACATCGCCCCTGAGATTATCATTCCAAACGACGCGGACGGCAAACCGGTAATGCCGGAGCCTAAAGGCCTATCACTTCGCCCCATTGACATAGAGGCGATGGTTGAAGCGAACCGCCAGATGCTCGAAATTATTGAGCAGAGCACGGTCAAAAAAATACTGGCGATTTACACCAAATACAAAGGAAAGCTGGACTGCTTCCACGTGGCGTTTTCAGGTGGCAAAGACAGTTGTGTCCTGCTCGACCTCGTTAAGAAAGCTCTTCCTAAAGGCAGTTTCGTGGTTGTATTCGGAGACACGGAAATGGAGTTTCCCGATACCTACGACGTTATAAAGAGCACTAAACAACAATGTGTAGAGGATGGGATACCGTTCTACATTACCAAGTCCCACCTCAACCCTAAAGAATCATGGGAATTGTTCGGCCCCCCGTCGCGCGTGCTTCGTTGGTGCTGCTCTGTACATAAAAGCACTCCGCAGACATTGAAGTTGAGGGAGATTACTGGCAAAGACGATTACACAGGCTTGGCTTTTGTCGGCGTTAGAGCACAGGAAAGCGCGACCCGAGCTGAGTACGAGTATGAAAATTACGGAAAAAAAGTCAAAGGGCAATATGACTTTTACCCTATTCTAGAGTGGACCTCTGCTGAAGTGTTTTTATATGTCTTTGCAAATGACATTTACATTAATGAAGCATATAAAAAGGGGAACTCACGCGCCGGTTGCTTAGTTTGCCCGATGTCTGGTGGACTAAGTGAGTACATGCGGCGTGTGACGTACCCTGAAGCCGTAACCAAGTACTTTAGTTTAATAAGGGACACAAGCGATAAGCCATTTACGGATTCGCGCTTCCTTGATTTTATGAACCGTGGTGCTTGGAAATCTCGTGCTGATGGAAGATTTGTTGAAGGTACGGTAAAGAAATATCACGAAGAAACAAAAAATGGAAAAACGCAAATCACTATTACGAACCCATCATCCGACTGGAAAGAGTGGATAAAAACCCTTGATTGGGACATTCCGATTTCTGTCCAGCAAACAAAGGTCGGTTATGTGGTATCAGTGCTAGAAAGTGATTTGAAGAGCAATCCATCCTTGGCAAAAATATTCAGACAGGTTTTTCGAAAAGCAGCCTATTGCGGCGCATGTACTGTTTGCTCAGCAAATTGCAGGAATGGGTGTATTTCATTCGAAAACGAGGCAATCAAAATTGACGGTTGTCAGCACTGTCTTGACTGCCATAACCTGCCTGGTGGCTGTTTGCTTTACGATGCTTTAAAAATCCCAAATGGAGGGGTGAAAATGCGGTCTATCAATTCGTTTACTGAACACGCGCCTAAATCTGAATGGATATCAGCATTCTTTAATGACAAGGAGTCTTTTTTTGAGGTGAACAACCTTGGCCCCGACCAATTAGTTAAGTTCAAGGTGTTCTTAGCAGATGCAGGGTTATCAGAAAAAAATCATTTTTCTCCATTTGCTGAACTTATGTGTTCCATTGGCTGGGAATCTGATACAGCTTTAGGGTTAATTCTCGTCAACCTTGTTGCGGCAAACCCCCAAATGGAATGGTACGTCAGGAACCTTGATATTGGGCACATCTACACCCGTAAAAATGTCGTTGATATGCTCCTTACGGAAGGGTTGTTAGACAGGCCGGCAAATGCTGTAGCGAAAGCCTACAAGAGGATTATTGAAACTCCTCTCGGTTCTATCCTCAGGCTTGGCTACGTCACTGAAGAGGGCGAGTTTGTTCGCACAAAATGTTCGGTGAACGACTCATGTGTGGTTTTGTACGGTTTATTCAAGTTCGCGGAAAAGTGCAATGACTACAAGGAATTCACACTTGCTACACTGCTGAATGACAGTATTGACCGCGATGGAATAAGCCCCACCCGCATCTTCGGGATTGATCGGGAGGATATGACGCAGATCTTGTTGGGGCTGACTGCGAAGTACTCTGAATTCATTACTGCATCGTTCACGCATGACCTTGAAAAAATAACGTTAGCAGAGGATAAATCGTCTCAAGATGTACTCAATTTATTTAAGGGGGGTGCAGTTAATGGCGAATAACAACAAATATCGGGAATATTTTTACATTGACGAGGAATATTTTCCTCAAGTCAACGACTCAGCCATCGCTGCCGCCAGCCCAGACTTTTGGACGCGCACATATCCTCATTACACGTTCATCGAAATGCTGAACAACATGGAGAGGGTATTGGCTCGCCAGGAAAAGCGTTCCCTATGGATAGAGGGCGCGTATGGTACCGGAAAGTCGCAGTGCGCCTATGCCCTGAAAAAGATTCTCGAAGTACCGGAAGAGGAACTTCGTGCCTACTGGGACAGATACGAGCCGCTGAAAAAGAAAACTGACCTGCTCGAGAAACTAATCGGGCACAAACAAAAGGGCACCATAACCGCCTACCGTTACGCTTCGGGCATGATTTCCTCACCCCGCGACCTATTTCTTGCTGTTCAAGAAAGCGTAAAGGCTTCGTTGGTAGCAGCAAATCTTTACGAAGGCGAAAATACCCTGAAAGAAAGTGTCATTGCTTGGATTGACGAACCATCGCACAAACTGTTCTTTGACGCGCTTTTGAAAAAACCTGAGTGGACCGCTTTGTTCAGCCAGTCCTCCGCTGAGGAAGTGCTAAACGCTCTCCGTAAGGGCGGTGAGGTCAAGACGCTGATGGATAACATCTTTCGTCTAGCTGACAAAGAGGGCATCACTGCATTAAATATTGATGCTGATCGGCTTATCGCCTGGCTGACGGACATTATCGATCGTAATAATGTAAAGGTTATCTTTATTTGGGACGAGTTCTCTGATTACTTCAAGAACAACCGGGAGAGTCTTTCGGAGTTCCAAAAACTCACCGAGTTGGTGAATCTAAAACCGTTTTACTTCATTGTTGTCACCCACGAATCGGGACAGTTGTTCACAACCGCTGACACGACGTGGACAAAGGTGCGCGACCGATTTATTCCTGTGCAGATCGCTCTGCCTGATAACATCGCATTTGACCTCATCGGCCACGCTTTCAACGTGAAGGCTGCCGCCAAGCCGGATTGGGACAACCTCGCCGACGACCTGAACGATCGGGTCAAAAATTCACGCTTTAAGGTGATGACCGTTGCCAAGATTGATAATCCCCAGGTAATGAAAAACATTATGCCGCTTCACCCGATGGCGGCCCTGCTCCTTAAAAACATAGCTTCAGCATTCAAGTCTAATCAGCGAAGCATGTTCGATTTTATCAAATCCTCTAACATAGACGATGTAAAGGCGTTCCAATGGTTCATTGAAAATACGGGTCCAATAGACGACCACCCGCTTCTCACGGTGGATATGCTGTGGAACTTTTTTTACGAAAAAGGCAGAGATAACCTCACATCAGACATTCGCCTGATCCTGGACACTTTCCCGCAGCAGCAAAATTTGCGTGAGGATGAGAAAGCGGTCCTGAAAGCTATCCTCATTATGCAGGCAATTGATCAGCGGTTGGGAGGCACAATCGACCTGTTCAAAGCCACCGAACAGAATCTCAGCTATGTTTTTGAGGGAATCCCGGACTTAGAGGGAACGAAGTCCGCAAATCTTGCGAAAGGACTTAAGGAAAAAGGCATCCTCGTTTCAAACCCGATAAGTGGCGGACGACATGCCTATGCGGCTGCCGTGCTTGCGGGAGACCAAGTCAAAATCGACAACCACAAAAAAGATATACGACAAAACAGCACAACCTCGAAACTGGTGACAGAGGGTGGCCTTTCTACCGTTTTATCTCTTTCGCCAGCCCTACGTCTGAGGTTTGAGTCCGAGCCAGGTACTGGCAAAATCACACCCGTAACCATTACCGACTTCACCCGCAATATCAATATTCTACGCGACAAAGCCACGGGCTGGAATTTCCACGCAGTTATCGCTTTTGCCAAAGATGATGACGAAGCGGCATCCTTCCGCAAGGTTTTAAAAACTGCGGTTGCAGATAAACAGTATGAGAACATCGTGTTCATTGATGCACTCTCTACACCGCTTGGCAAGGAGGCATTTGAGCAGTACGTGGACTTTTCAGCTATGGCTATGTACTACCATGGCAGCAATAACACTTCATCGAGGGAAAATTCAGACAAAGCAAAGCGTGTTTTAGACCAAGATTGGAAAAACCGTATCTACAACGGACAATTTGTCGTGTACACCCACACAAATCAAGATGGCGACAAACTCGGCAACGGTCAAGGTGTTTCTAGTGTCCTTCAGACCATAGTAACGACAAAGTTCCCGTATGTGTTCGATTTTGCCAAGAACCTTACTGAGAGCCAACTAAAGATTACGCCCGCGATGAAGCCCTCAGCAAAGTCCGGTATCTCGCAGACCACGAGCGGTGTTGTTGTCGGTGTCGAAAAGCACATCCTCCCGAGCGTTTGGAAGATTGATCGGTATTGGGAAAACCCTCCGACAGCGTCTTTGCCGATCTCGAAAATCAAGGTTGAGGTTGATAAACGAATCGAAGTTGAATTTGACCGAGATGGGCAGATTTCAATCGACGAAATCTACAGTTTTCTTGAGGACACCTATGGTTTTGCTCCTTGCAACCTCTCGTCTTTTATTGCAGGCTTCCTTCTGAAAGAGTATGGCGGCGAGCCCTTCCGTTACAGCGATTCGTCCGGTGGCCACGAACCGATGACGCCGGACAAACTAGCGGAAATGCTAAGCAATTACATCGGGAAAAACCCGAAGCCAACTCACATCGTAAAGATGACAGCAGAAGAAAAGGCTTTTTACGAACTTACCGAAAAAGCTTGGGGAATCCAGCCTAATTCTTGTTCATCAGCAAGTCAGGCTGGCATTGCCGTAACCGCCAAATTGAGAGCCTTAGGTCTGCCTGTTTGGTGCTTGGAAGCGGTGGACACAATTGGGATTTTTGATTTGATTCAAAAGTACATTGAACTCGTGCAGAAAGAAGGACACGAAGCACATAAAAAGGCAGTTGTGATCGGAAAAATTGCATCCTTGAAACCATCGCACGCCGATAATTTGCAAGCTCTTTTGACAAGCGAAAACTGCCAGAAAGGCATGCGTGAGTATCTTCGCTCCTTTGAGGGCGGCAAAGTTATGAAACTTGCATCGGAAATTGGTGCTGAAAATAGTGTGATTGCCGATATTCGCCGCTTGTTCGGAGTCAAACACTCGTGTCTTTGGGATAAACAGACTGGCGAGGATGAAATACGTAAACTGTTAACCGAGTACAGCGTAGTAAAAGAGAGCAATGCCATTCTAAATGCTGCTGCGCATTCTTTGGCGGAGGCGTACAAAGGGTGGTGTGAGCGTCTAAAGTTCATAGGCATCTCATGCGAATGGCTACGGGCAAAGTACCCTGCATTGACAAAGGTTCTCGACACGCTCATGAGAATCTGCAAGCAAGAGGAGATCCTACCCGAACAGTTGAAAGCGTTTCATTCGGAGTTGCAGGGGCACAGCGCGGAAATAAGAGAGTTACTGAACAACGACAGACGTGTTTTTGCCGAGGTATATGGGCCATATCTTGAAGACCTTAGCGATAGCGATATCGCCGAGGTAAAAAGCAAACTGCAAACAGGCTTGTTTGAGTTACCGAAAACAGATTGCAACATTAAGGTAAAAGAGGCTGCCGAAGAGTTCCGCAAAAACCAGTTGAAATCGCAACTCTTCCGCTTATGGAAAGACAAGTCGGGAACGAAAAACCCGAGTGATTGTTCGAGCCGTTACAGGGTGCCCATCCTGAGTTGTGTGTCTGAGGCAGAATACGAAAAAGCAAAGAAAGCATTTGAGACTCTCAATCGAAATTGGGGAACAGATTTCGAAATCAAATCCGCTCTTGAATTTCTTGAATCTACCACACTGTTCGATGTTCTTGCCGATGAAGAAAAGAGAAACGAGGCATTCAGGAGAGATATCGTCGGCGAATATAGTGCGTTGCTTCCTGATCTCGACAAAGTCAGAGACACACTCGACCGTCTTTCCGTAGACACATACGATTGGCGGGACAATCCGAGCGTCAAAAGTAAGGTGAGGCAACTTGCTGAAGCCGAGTACAACGCCGGAGGGAGCGATAAGGTTCTCCTGAAAATCGATGAGATGGACGACGCCCAGTTGAAGCAGTATCTCAAGCGGCTGATCAAGGACAGCATAACAGTCGGAATTGAAATCCTGGCAAATGAAGGCGGGAAATAGAATGCAAATTGACTTGGTCAAGAAATACCTGACATCTTCCGTCAATACGCCTTTTTTTCTTTTCGTCAGCGACGAACAATATGCGACCGCAATGGATGAGTTGTCGGTATTGGGACTTGATTTTGTCCAGATGAGCAATTTCTGTAACAATGACGACAAAATGCCCGACGTCGATGGGCTCATTACTTATATGAATATAGGTTCAAATGGGAAAAAGTTTGTTGTGACAGGACTTGGCGAATTCCTTGCGCTTCGCGGAAGCGATGAGGCAGCTCGCACACTTTCACGACTGAAAGACCATAATGTCGGTGGTGCAAAAGTAGTGTTGCTTCTGAGAGGACTTGCGCCGCTGATTGCCGGAATGCAGTTCGACCCTCGCTTTGACAACCGTCGGTTCAGCGTCGTTGATAAGGCTCACTGTGACTTGGCGATTACCCTTGCCGCCCCGTCTGTCGGATTGTCAGCTTTATCGGGTTTCAAAGCGATGCTTGTGGAGCTCGAAAATGGGCGAGTGGGTAGTGTTGTCGTAAACACAGCGGTCAATCTCGACAAGGCGATATTAACCGTCCACCAAATCAACAGCGCTTACGAAGGCATTATATCCCTAGCAAAGGGTTTTACCTTGCCGCGTTCCTGCGGAATCGACGCTCGCTGGGGAGAGTTGCTGACAGAACTCAACCTTTGCAACGGCTCGCTCGACGCGGTCTTCGAAAAGCATGACCTTGGTAACAACCTGGAGTCGGGTTTTTACGACCGGGTTGCTGGGAGCACCTACCGCAACTGGCTCTATTTCATCTGTCTGAAGAGGAAAGAAGATACATTACAAAACGGATATCTGCGGTTCGTATTGGACAAGACGAGCCGTTTTGAGGATTTTCCCGGAAATGTTCTGAACGCAATAATCGATATTCCGCACATGGATAAACGGTTTCCTTCTTTCTACCGTGAAAGAAAGGCTCTGGTCGAGAAGTTCCCTGAGTCGGATATCGCAGACTTCGTAGTAAATAATCGGAAAGTGGTGTCCGAAAGCATTTATAAACTTACAGATGGAACGAGGGCGGAACGTGAAGAAATTATTGCCTGGCTTTCGAAAAACGGTATGGTTCCGCAGCTTGATGTCATTTACCCCATGTTGGCGGCTTACCTAAAAAAGTACGTTTTCAAATGCCCTGAACTCGCGGATTTGCTGTCCGAGTATTTCGAAGCGTACAAACGGCAAAAGCTGTCTAACCATCTTGAGGCTGAATTCTTGGAAAAGGTTGATGACCTTGCTCGCACGCGTAAATTCAACCGACTCCCCACGCGGAATGAAATTATGGATGGCGTGGATAGGAACAACACCTTCTTGTATTGGCTCGATGCCCTTGGTGTTGAATATTTGGGTTTGATCGAAACATTGGCGCAAAAGCGTGGTTTGTCCATTCGGGTCAATATAGCCCGTGCGGAACTTCCGACAATAACAGCCATAAACCGAGACTTTTTTGATGCGTGGCAAGGCCGCAAAGAGAAGAACGGTGAACTTGATGATACCAAGCACAGCGATGAGGGTGGTTACAATTTCACTAATAATGAATTGCCCATCCATCTTGCAAAAGAACTAGACATCATCACTGGAGTGATAGACAGGGCGGCTACGGAACTTGCAATACGGCATTGTAAACGCTTCTTGATTGTAAGTGACCACGGCGCATCGCGGCTAGCGGTTATCCGGCGCAAAGAGGAAAAATACAACACCGATACTAAAGGTGAGCATTCGGGGCGTTGCTGTAAGCAGTTTCAGCCCTATGACCTTCCGTTTGCCGCAGAGGAGAACGGATTCCTTGTCCTTGCCGATTACGGGCGCTTCAAGGGCAGTCGTGCTGCGAATGTCGAGGTCCATGGAGGGGCGTCGTTAGAAGAGGTTGTCGTTCCCGTCATTGAATTGTCTCTGAAAGACGAAAGTGTAACGGTTAAGTTGGTAGAAGAGATCGTGACCGTAGACTTCCGAACCGGCACGGAGATCAATCTATTCTTCAATTCGCCGGTTCAAGACGTTTCAGTAGTCCTGAATGGGAAGGCCTACCCTTCTTCGCAGATAGATTCTAACCACTACTCCGTGAAGTTGCCTGATACAAAGCGGGCAGGAAACTATTCTGCTGAAGTTTACGCAGGTGATGACCCGATTGGCAAGATTATGATTAATGCACAAGGCAAGAGCGGAAAAGTTAATGACGCTTTTGATGACTTATTTTAAGGGGTGTGATTGATGATTGAGAAACTCAGAAATTGCTTTGATGAGATGGTCGTTTATAAAGACCTCAAGAAGAGCAACTTCTTCTCCGCTCTGAGCCTACCATCCTTTATGCGTGATTGGCTCTTGAAAAAATTTGAGGACGAGAACGGTCACTTCGATTCCGACGAGTTGGTCAATTTTGTGCGGACTTTCTTACCCCGCAAAGACGATTGGACTTCTATTAAGAACCAGGTGGTAATTGAACACGAGCGGGTGAGGTTCCTCGCTAAGGTGTCGGTCGATATCGACATAAAAACGAGCGAGGTATCGTTTGCATTGCCGGACTTTGGGTTGACGAGCAAGGACACCATCATCGAGGATTCAGTGTGGCAAAGCTGTAAGGATGACTTGGTGCGTGGGCGTGAAACCTGGGGAATGGTTGAAATCGGCTATCGTGCACCCGATGACTACGATATTGAGTTTTCTAAAAACAAAGCAAAAGGTGCGAACCGTGGCAAAATCAAGTTGACGGCTTTTAAGACTTTCTGTCCTTACACAATTGATATTGACTATTATAAAGAGGCACGGCGTGAGTTCACCACTACGGAATGGCTCGATGTCTTGCTTGGGGCTGTTGACTATAACGCAAACGGCTACCTTGGGGATGAGGAAAAAAAACTCACGATGCTCACCCGTCTACTTCCGTTCGTTGAAAAACGGCTAAATCTTATCGAACTTGCCCCGAAAGGGACTGGCAAGTCATATCTGTTTGGTCGCGTCAGCCGTTTTGGGTGGCTTTCGAGCGGCGGCGTTATGAGTCGAGCAAAGATGTTTTATGACCAAAACAAGCGTGTCGAGGGCTTGGTGTCTGGCAACGACTTTATCACTCTTGATGAAGTGCAGACCATTTCCTTTACGGATGTGGACGAAATGCGCGCCGCGCTGAAAGGTTACCTTGAATCGGGGATCTTTACAGTCGGCAACTACGAAGGAACAGCCGAAGCGGGCGTTATCCTCTGTGGCAATATCAAGAAGGAAACTATGGACGAGGATGGCTTCGGGAATATGTTTGAGGAGTTGCCGTCCGTATTTCACGAATCTGCCTTGATAGAGCGTTTCCACGGTTTCATCAAAGGTTGGAATATCCCCAGAATGAATGACGATCTCAAAATTGCGGGCTGGGCGCTAAACTCGGAATACTTCTGCTCGATTATGCACGAACTGCGTGATGACATGAGCTACCGCGCAATCGTCGATGAGCTTATCGAAGTCCCTGAAGCAGCGGACACCCGTGATACCGAAGCGGTTAAGCGTATCGCCACCGCTTATCTGAAGCTGCTGTTCCCGCAAGTTCGCAGCGCCAACGACATCACTGCCCGAGAGTTTAAGCGTTACTGCCTCGACAGGGCGCGAAAGATGAGGGATACGATTAAGTACCAGCTGGGAATACTTGACGTGGAGTATAGAGGGAAAGACATCCCTGCATTCAGCGTCAGACCTGACCATGAAGAAGTGGGGTAATGTGTGGAGAAAAAAAGCTGCTATATCTGCGGAAAAGAAACTCTTAGCAAAAATGAAATCGGCCTGACAAAGAAACTGCTCGATAAGCATTCAAAGCGGATCTATTGCCTTGATTGCCTGGCCGAGTATTTGGAAGTCGATACTGAGTTCCTGCTCGCCAAGGTCGAGGAGTTAAAGGAACAAGGTTGCAAACTATTTTGAAATGGTAGGCCCTTGATTTACGCTGACAATGCCGCAACTACAAGAATATCCGATAGCGCTTTTAAGAAGATGCTTCCGTTTCTGTGCGAACAATACGGAAATGCCTCCAGCCAGTATTCTCTTGGGGCAAAAGCTAGACACGCTATAGAGCTAGCACGGAAACAAGTTGCAACGGCGATCGGTGCAGAGCCACCTGAAATTATCTTTACTTCCGGAGGTTCCGAAACAAACAGTTGGGTCCTTCGATGTGTTGCGGATGCCTACAGAAACGAGCCGATACATATCGTAACTACTGTTATCGAACATCATTCTGTTCTGAACGCTTGCCGCTCACTAGAACAAACCGATATTGAGATTACCTATTTGCCGGTTGATAAGATAGGGCGCGTTTCGGTCGATAATGTAAAGTCGGCAATCAAGCCTCACACCAAACTGGTGTCGATTATGCTTGCCAACAACGAAATAGGCACTATTCAGCCGATAGCGGAAATAGGTCAATTTCTGAAAGGAAAAAGCATTCTATTGCATACAGACGCTGTGCAAGCGGTCGGACAAATCCCAGTAAATGTGAGAGACCTACAAATCGACTATTTAACCGCATCAGCACATAAGTTTAACGGGGCAAAAGGGACAGGAATTTTATACAAACGGTCAGGCTTAAGCTTGTCGCCATTGGTGTTTGGTGGTGAGCAAGAGAGAGGTCTTCGTGCAGGAACGGAAAACGTTCCTGGAATCGTTGCAGCAGGTTATGCCATTGAGGAAAGAGTTTGTGAATTATCTGATACGACAAAGCGACTAAAGGCAATGGTCGAAGATACCGTTAATGGCATAAAAGAGACAATACCCTCTCTGAAAATTAATGGGGACAGCGAGTACCGTCTACCCGGCACAGTTAATCTATGTTTTGAAGGCGTTTCGGGCGAATCTCTCATGCATCTGCTGGATCTAAAAGGCATCTGCATATCCACGAGTTCGGCTTGCTCTTCAGGTAAAGACAGACCCTCACACGTGCTTCTTGCCTTAGGTCTTACCGAGAAGCAAGCAAAGTCGGCGATTCGCATATCATATGGTAAATACAATTGTGAAAATGAAGTTGGTCAGATAGTTGCGGCCGTGTGTGATGCTTACGGGAAAATCGTCAAAAATCACTCATGACATACAAATTATTGCAACACTGACATGTTAACACTGACATGTTTTTTAAGAAAAAGAATCTCTCTTCATCCGGCTAACAATTTCTTATGTAAAAATAGAGCCTTAGCACACTGGCCAGCAGCATGCCGGAGAATCATTTTGAGGACTATTCACCTCGTCGGAAACCGGAAAACTGTCAAGCATATCTGACGGATAGGGAGAGAAAAGCATCTTCAGCTTTTCGATATCAGCCATCTCACGATCCAGCCAAGTATCGAACTCGGACGGAGAGAGAATGACTGGCATCCGATCGTGAATTTTTGCTACCAGGCTATTGGCGTCAGTCGTAAGAATTGAACAAGACTCGACGCTCCCCTCTGGGCCTTTCCAGGCATCCCAAATTCCGGCAAACGCCATCGGCTCCAGATCCTTGCGGTGGATATAATAGGGAGTTTTTTCTTTTCCCTGGTGAGCCCACTCGTAAAATCCGTTTGCAGGGATCAAGCAGCGATGGTAACGAATTGGACCTCGAAAAGCGGGTTTTTCAGCAACCGTTTCGCTGCGAGCGTTAATCATCTTATGGCCAATGGCCGGGTCTTTCGACCAGCTCGGCACCAAGCCCCAGCGGAAATTCCGAACAAATCTGTATCCATCTCCATTTTGACAAATTGCAAAGATCTGCTGAGAGGGGGCGATGTTGTAACGGGACACGAGTTCAGGAACTTCGGAGACTCCGAAAAAATTCCTGATCGTATTCGGATCTATGGTCATAACGAATCTGCCGCACATATCTTCATCTTTCAAAATAAAAGACCCGGCGAAGCGGAGGGGGATGCCGCGCCGGGGCAAGAAGGACTATGTTGCCCCTCTGCGGAAAATAATCCCCGATTTGCCCTCCACCGTCAAGAGATGTTTGAGTTTCCTCAAGTACCGACTTTAATGCTGACCATCCGAATTCTCTGAAATCCAACAGAGTGTATTCACCAAAGCCATCTGCTCGACCGTGTGGCACTTGATCGCCATCAGTTTGGGGTTTGCTACCAGCAAGGCCAGGCAACGAGCTCTCGAAATCGCCACATTCAGGCGGTTCTTGCTATAAAGAAATTCCATATTGCGGGGCAGAAAATCCGCACTGGACGTGGCCATGGAGACAATGACGACTTCCGCCTGTTGTCCCTGGAATTTATCGACCGTTCCGACCCGGGCGTCCCGAGGTAAAACATCCTTGAGCAGATTCACCTGCATGTTATAGGGAGCCACAACCAGGATATTCTCAGCCGACATGGGATGCTCAATGCCATCGCGATTCAGGTAGCTTTGCCTGAGCAAGCTTTCATACAAGCTACGCACGATCTCAGCTTCCTGCTCGCTGCGCTGAGAGCATCCGCTGTGGTCGATGCCGATAAAACGGATACCAGAAGGCCGCAACTCCGAATGGGCATCCGGGGCGAGAACAAGACGCTGGTTCTGATTCTTGGCTTCGGGATGGAGCCTGCCATCATAGACCGCATCGGAAATAAACCGGCAGACATCCTGATGCATGCGCCAGGTGGTCCCGAGAAAAACGCCCTGATCGTCCGGAATAGTCGCCTTCCCCTGGAGTAGGTAGTCCAGCGTTGATTCCCCTGAATGTCCGGGGTGAACTCCTTGAACCGGTTGCTGCAGTTGCATCTGATCGCCGAGAAGGACAATGTTCTTCGCGCAGGTTCCCAAAGCCACCAGACTCGCAAGAGCGACCTGTCCAGCTTCGTCAATAAAGAGGTAATCCAGGCTTTGGTCGAGGTCGGGATCGGCAAACAGCCAGGCTGTGCCCGCCACCAGATTCGCGCCAGAGCTAATGACAGCTCGCTTGTCTGTGACATCCCTGATCATATCCCCATTCAGGAACGTGTCGGGTCCGGAGGACTTCTTGACCCCCTGAATCCTTACCTGTTTTTCCGCAGCACGCCCTTCTACGGCTTCGAGCAGGTTGTTGATCGCCTTGTGACTGTTCGACGAAACCCCCACCGTCGCCCCTTGTCTCAGCAGATCGACAATGACATGTGAGCCAGTATATGTCTTCCCGGTCCCTGGAGGTCCCTGGATGAACAGGTAGCTTTCCTGGAGGCGGCTGACCGCCTCACTCACTTGGGGAGTCGTCTCGCCGTCGCCTGCCACAATTGACGCACCTGAAGCAAGGCCACTGATTTCTGGCGGAGTACGCCTCAGGATCGCTTCTATGGCAGCATAACGGTGATCACCGGCCAAAACGCTATCGGCGAACCGATAAACCGCTTCTTTGAGAATTTCGTTGTTGATTGGACCAGTGGTAATCACCGAAAGCCGTTCGGGAAGTGGTCCACTTCGTTTACCTCGCTTGATGCGGACCAGCCGCTGTTTCTCATCGATGTCTTCGATCGTTCCCGCGCGTTCCAATGTGTCGGAACGCTGGCAATCGTCGCCGGCTTTCAGTTTGAATTCCTGCTCCGGATAACGATAGGTGTAGATCAGCGATTGTTTTTCTGTCACGGGAGGCCATTCCGGAGCCGAAACCAGTCCCCCTATCGCTTCCGGATCTTCGATAAGTTCTTCTTCCGTCATTTCCTGGCGAGCAAACATGGCCCACCAAGACGGCTTGTCCGCCCTACGATGGAAATCCAGAAGCTGGTAGACAAGCTCCCGCGTCCGATCATCGTCGCTCCATTCCGTACGATCCTCGGGTAGGCCACCGAGCAGCCTGTTCGCATAATCGGCAAGCCGGGCCTCCGCTTCGTGGACTCGATCACTTTTTTGCTGCTCGGCAGTTTCTTCGGTGTCTGCATTGAACCAGGGCAAGTCGCCAGGGCGGATGCCTAGCAGCCACTCGCGAAGCAGATAAGTGGACCGGCAGTCGTCCTCGTTGTAATCGTGTATCTGCTGGAGCAAAGCGGGGTCCCGCGTTTCCTTCCAGTGCTCATAGAACACGATGCTCGCGCCCGCGTTGGTGACTTCCCCCGTCCGCTTCTCCATGTAGAAGGTCTCAAGGTTCTTGATGGAGTAGCGGGGCTCGGACGCCAACAGGGACTCCCGAACGACCTTGTAAAGATCCACCAGCTTTTCCGAGCGCAGCAAGTGGTCCACTTCCGCCTCGCAGGTGCCATGGAGCGACATCAGCCGTTTCAGGGCCGTCTCCTCGTATGGGGCGTAGTGGTAAATGTGCATGTTCGGAAAACGCGCCAGACGCTCCATGACAAAGGCCATGAAATCCTGAAACGCCTGTCGTTCCTCCTGCCGGCTGTGAGCCCAGAATGGCTGAAATTTTGGTTGGCCGTCATCGTGGTAGTAAACACCGAACAGGTACTCCAACCCTCCCTCTTCCAGCGGATCTCCCTCCATATCGAAAAAGAGGTCGCCGGGATCTGGCTGCGGAAGACGCCGGAATCCTTTCGTCTCGGCGGGGTCGGTCTCAAGAAGTTCGAAAAGGTCCTTGCCGGTCTCCCTCCGCTCAAGCTGCAGGGCGGCCTGCCGGCGAAGGCGCTGGAATGTGGCATCCTGCATGGTAGGCACATGATCGTCGGGCTTCAGCTGTGCCAACCCCGCCAGGGTCGTGATGCCGCCAGAGCGAAGCTTGTCGATCTGAATCTTGCTGATGTTGGCGACCTGGCAGAGGTGATCGTCCTGTGTCCATTGCTCCTGACACAAATTTCTCCAGTGGCAGAGGTCGCAGTGAGCACAGGGCTCGGGGTACGTTGGAGTGAGCCCCCCTTTCACCCGTTCAAGAAAACGCGCCTTGACAGAGCGGTAATAACGATAGTAGTCGGCGAGCCGATAGCTCTGTTCGGTCCGGTCCCCCAGAACGACATGGATGTTTTGTGGCAGGAAACCTTGGTCAACGGACAGTAAGTCGGAGTAGAGGCAGAGCTGGATGATGAATTTCGCCTTCGGGCTTCTTGCCAGCTTGGTGTCCACGACCTCGTAACTGAAGTTGCCCAGACCGGAGGGGTGATCGACCTTGCGGAGAAAATCCACATAACCAACGAACTCCGGAGAATGGAGACACCCCTGGAAAATGACCGGAATACCTTCGGCCATCGCCCGCTTGGTCGCCTCGGCAGCGGCGGTTATGCTTTGGCCAGAAGCTTTCGCGTCAAAAACCGAGACGCCGGAATCCTGAAGGTCCTGGAGGTATCTTGCTTCGTGTTCGAGTCCCTTCTTTTGGATCAGCTCGGCCTGCTCGTCGTCCTCGGCCTTGGGCAGGGGAGTATCAAGATTGACCAGGTCCAGCGTGGTCAGGTGCTCGCATTCGAGGAAATTGACCAGGTCGCTGGCCGAATAGAGTGTGGTTCCGTGGATCTTTTGCATGGTCGTCTCCCCCCTCCACCTAAATGCTGGACAGGTTATGGTTCCAGAGCTCTTGAGAATTAAATTTCAATCGGCAATCTCGTGACAGCAGATCAGGCGGCCTTTTTCCTTAACAAGGGCTGCATCAGAGACGGAATCTGCTGTTTCCAGAGCAGTTGCTCCTGAACATCCCGCCGCTCCTTCGCCAGCCATGCCAAGGACTGAGCAACCGCGAACGCAGTGTCGCCGGGAAGGATGGAGCCTGGGACAGCCGCTCCTCGAACAACGGTCTTTTCTGTTGGCTTTCCGGGTTCAAATGGGTCAGCCAGAGAAACATCATTCCCACTTTTTGTGATGTGCCAAGCTCTGACGGCGGCCTTGACTCCCCAACTTTTTGCGAGTGTATGGTCCACCCAGGATTGTAGGAGTTCATCGGGGATCTTGTGCTGCATCCATTTTTTGTAAATTCTCTCTTCCCGAGCGGTAACTGTAATGCCGTCTCGCAACACCTCGACAATCTCGCCAATATCCATAGCCTGGTTATGTCTCCGGCGATAATCGGTTTTGGTTTCACCGATGATCAAGCCATTGGAGCAGACAAAACGCAACCAGCCTATGACTGCCATGAACTTGGTGCTTCCCTCGACGGAGTTAAAACATTCCAGCCGCAGGGCCATCTTGTTGTCACCTTCAAGGGTGATGCTGAATTCTTCCGGCAAAATAAGCCCAAGCCTCATCCGTTCGCCCAAATGGGTCAGATCCATGCTGGCTGTGACTTGGGAAGGGTCGATACCCAATTCACCGATGGCCTTCAATACTTCATCAATAACCGTATGGTGTTGAAGCAAGGTGTACTGAGGAGAAACGATCCCGACAGGAATTTCCGGAGCGCCCTGCCCTTCTGATGCCAATGGCAATCTAACGATAGTGTCGTACCAGGGATTGACTCCAGCTGGGACATCCGAACTCTCAAACAACGTGGGTTCGCCTCGATAAAGAGGGGCCCCCAAGCTGGGGCCGAAGGTTCGTCGTTCAAATTTTGGGATATACGAACGCACCCCGTCAATTGGCCCCCGGTAAGAGGTCACCGGCGAGGCGTGCTGCGTATTCCGGACGAATCCGACCACCATTCCGACGGGAAAGCGACCACCGTTCCGGCCGGAATCCGACCACCATTCCGATTCGAATCCGACCACCATTCCGGAGCAATCCGGCCAGTGTGATTTGAGAGTGTAGTTGCGGGGTAACTCCGTGGGTATCCTGCCGTCCTTGATTTTTATTCGAGGAGGGCGTGATGCCGAGAGAAAGAGTTACCATGCGAAAAATTCGTGAGATCCTGCGTCTGGCCTGGGGCTGCAACCAGAGCCAGCGTGATGTGGCCAAAGCCTGCGGTGTCGGCAAGACCACCGTGAATGATACGATTGCCCGGGCCATCGTCGCCGGCCTGTCCTGGCCGGTGGAACTGGACGACGAAGCTCTTGAAAAACGTCTCTATCCGCCGCCCCAACCACCCTCGTCCCGCAAGCTGACTCAGCCAAACTGGCAAGCCCTGCACGATGAACTGAGCCGCCACAAACACCTCACACTCATGTTGCTGTGGCAGGAGTACAAAGAGGGGGAACCCTCCGGTTACCAGTACAGCCAGTTCTGCGAACGCTATCGGCAGTGGCGCAAGACCCTGGATCGTTCCATGCGTCAGGAACACCGCGCCGGCGACAAGTTTTTCGTCGATTACAGCGGCATGACCCTGGACATTGTCGATGCCTCCACCGGCGAGATCCGCGAGGCGCAGATCTTTGTCGGGGTTATGGGCAACAGCAACCTGACCTATGCCGAGGCGACCTGGACCCAGAAGCTGCCCGACTGGATCGGCTCCCACGTCCGCGCCTTTGCCTACCTAGGCGCGGTTCCCCATTGCGTAGTCCCGGACAATCTGCGCTCCGGGGTCAGCAAGACCTGCCGCTACGAGCCCGACCTCAATCCCACCTATGCCGATTGTGCCGACCATTACGGCACCGCCGTTATCCCCGCCCGCGTGCGCCGACCCAAGGACAAGGCCAAGGTCGAAGGGGGCGTGTTGATCGCCCAGCGCTTTATCCTGGCCGGACTGCGCCAGCGTACCTTCTTCAGTCTGGCCGAGGCCAACGCCGCCATCAAGCAACGGCTGGAGCTGCTGAACAACCGCCCTTTTCGCAAACTGCCCGGCTGCCGTCGCAGCCGATTCGAGGAACTCGACCGCCCGGCGATGTTGCCGCTCCCCGAACAACCCTACCAGTTTGCCGAACTGCTGAAGGCCCGGGTGCATATCGATTATCACGTCCAGGTGGACCATCACTTCTACAGCGTCCCTCATCGCCTGGTGGGAGAGGAGCTGATTGTCCGTGCCACCGCAACCACCATCGAATGCCTACACAAGGGGAACCGGGTGGCGTCTCATCCCCGGTCGTTTCTGCAGGGCAAGCACAGCACCTTGCCGGAACACATGCCCAAGGCCCACCGGGAGTACGCCGAGTGGACACCGCAACGGATCATCGCCTGGGCTGCCCAGGCCGGACCGGCCACCGCCGGCGTGGTGGAGCAGATCCTCGCGCGCAAAGCCTACCCCGAGCACGGCTTCCGCTCCTGCATGGGCGTGATCTCTCTGGGCAAGCGTTTTTCCAAAGAACGTCTGGAGGCGGCCTGTAAACGCGCCCTGGCGATCCGGGGTGTCAGTTACAAGAGCATCAAATCGATTCTGGAGAACAACCTCGACCAGAAATCGCTCCCTGAACAACTGGACCTACTGCCGGTTTCCCACGAGAACATCCGGGGGACCCATTACTACAACGATGAAAGGACCGCACATGCTGACCCAACCGACCATTGAAAAACTGATTGCCATGAAACTCCCTGCCATGGCCCGAGCCTTTGCCGACCAGATGCAGCGTCCAGATATGGCAAGCCTCTCGTTTGAGGAGCGCTTCGGCCTGCTGGTCGATCTCCAGGCCACCGACATCGACAACCGCCGCATGCAGAATCGTCTCAAGGCAGCCAAGCTGCGCCTGTCCGCTTCCATCGAGGATCTCGATCTACGCCAGGGTCGAGGGCTAGACCGGGCCACCATCCTGTCGCTGGCCCAGAACCAGTGGGTGCGCAGCCACCACAACATCCTCATCACCGGGCCGACCGGTGCAGGCAAGAGCTACCTGGCCTGCGCTCTGGCCCAGAAGGCCTGCCGAGACGGGCACGCCGTGCTCTACCAGAGGGTTCCACGTCTGCTGCATGACATTGCCGTCGCCCGACTCGATGGTCGCTATCACAAACTGATGGCCCCCATCGGCAAATGCGAGGTACTGGTGCTGGACGACCTGCTCATCTCCCCACTCACCCGGGAAGAGCAGCGGGAACTGCTGGAAATTGTCGAAGAACGCTACGACCGCAAGGCGACTATCATCACCAGCCAACTGCCGATCAAGGCCTGGCATGACGCCATGCAGGACCCGACCCTGGCTGACGCCATCCTCGACCGGCTCGTTCACAACGCCTACAAACTCGAACTCAAGGGTGAATCGATGCGCAGAAAACGCTCAACCCTTGACCAAAAAGCTGACGCCGTGACAGAGTGAAAACCCCACCCCGAGACGCCCTCTCGGCACTGGTCGTAATCACCGGAACGCTGGTCGGATTCACAGCGGAACGGCGGTCGCTTTCAAGTCGGTTTCACCGGTCGGATTCGCCGGAATACGCAGGCGTGCCATTTCTCTTCGGTTGTCTTGGTTGTCACCTCTGTCAGGCTCAATTTTCCCTCCCCGAAAAAATTACCATTGTCCATCACTGACACGTCCCTTTTGCCCCAAAGTGACGACCCGTGTCGGATTGACGGGCTCATTTCCTTTCCAAAACTTTTTCCCCAGCTTGACCATTTTCGCTGCGACGCTATCCAATTCAGCAAGCGCCTTGGCTCCCTGCAGAGCCACTTTGTCGACAGCGTAATACTCGAACCAAGGCATTCCCGCATCGGTATATTGCTTTGCTGTGGGTGGTTCGGTTGGAGGGGCGTGGCCTGTGATGCCGAGGTATTGTTCGCTATTGGCGAGATGAATAAAACAGCGCGCCAGGGCGCTGGTATCCCAAGCATCCATTCCGAACTTGTCCTCGTAAATCTCTTGTCGCATCAAGCCACCAGGAGCAAGGCCCATGGTTTCTTCGCTGCAAACACTCGCTTTTCTGAGAAATCTGATCCCGGAATCTTCTCGGGGAGGAAACAACCTTCGGTGCACGTCTTTTTTCATCGGGTAGACACAGATTTGAATACCGCCGACGTCCGCCGTCCCGGTCAACTGCTCCTCAGCGGTAAAGCCTTGACCCAGAGGCATGGCCACAAATTGGCGAACGAGTCCTTGACCGACACTGAATCCGTCCAACCAGGGCTGCCCTGGGATCACGACATAATCCTGTGGGGTTGCTGAAAGATCGTTCTTCCAGGACGCCCCGGTGACGGCGTTGACTTTTCCTGCGGCAATTTTGACAGCACAGGGATAAAAACCATCGAATCTGATCCACAGGGCTTCAGCCTGGTACATTGGCAGGAAAACACCACCTCGTTCCCGCCAGGAAACAGGTGTCGTTTTCGCATAGTCTTCGACATGCAGAAGGGGGAAAGTTCCCAGCCCCGGAGGAAGGGGATATTCCCGGTTGTCATCCGGAATGCGAAGGGTTCTCTGGAACTCGATGGAGCAATGAGCACGTGAAGAAACTTCCGGAAAACTGAACTCCAAGGTGTTTTCTGTGAGGCTGACCATGGCTCCCTCCCTGTTTGCTACCAGTCCCCGTCTTTGACCTCCCGAACCACGCGGAGAATCGCATGGTCAGGCATCTCCTTGATCTGTCGCAGGAGGTCCCCAATCAACTTTGGCCTTTGAACGATAATGTCCATCAGGTCCCTAGAAACTTTGCCGGCAAGCGCCAAGAGAATATCCGGGTTTTCCCCAAGCTCTTGGGCCAGTTTTCGAATGACGTCCTCAGACGGTGGAGCGAAATCCCCCCGTTCAATCTTGCTGAGATAGGCCGGTTCAATGCCGACCCGGCCGGCGACCTGTCTGAGAGAAAAGCTCCGATCATTTTGGAGAAGCTCTTCGCGACGTTGCCTTATATATGTTCCGAATTCGTTCATGTGTAATGTTTACTACACACTAAACATCATGTCAACAAAGCACCTGCTGTTTTTCTTCCCTCGAAAAATAACCTCGCCTTGGGACAGGAAAAGTCATGGCATGTCACCCCGGCATAGCTCCTACATGAGGATTCATACAAACATAACATATTGGCCTTGATAATTTAGTCAATCCTTGGTATTTGTTATATGTATATAACATTCAATGTTGGAAAGGGGAGCGACCATGGCCGTCGAAGTTGCGCAAATCCGGGCATACCGGGAACAGGCCAACCTGTCTCAGGAAGAACTGGGAAACTTGCTTGGCGTCACTAGGCAAACAATTGCTGCCTGGGAGAAAGGGGATCGGGCTCCATCGCTGGAGCAGCTTTCCAAACTTGCCCGGTCCTTGAATATCCCTCTGGATCTGCTGCTGGAAAAAACAGAGGATTCCGGATCCACCCTCTTGTTTCGTGCGGACAATCCGGAAAGTCTGGGGCCGGAGTTGCGCGCTCTTTTGTCTCGCAAATCCCAAGACTATGCCTCGGTGGAAAAAATGACCGGGGAACTCTCAGCGCTCCCACCTTCACACAACCTCGAAGGTTACGACCCAATGCTTTCTGAAGCTATGGGACGTGAAATCAGAGATTGGCTGGGAGTGGAACAGGCACCCCTGGGAGATGTTCTGTCGCTCCTGGAAGAAAAGGGTCTCAAGGTCGTTCTCCATCCACTTCCGAACGAGGTGTCAGGACTCTCTGCATACACGGACGAACTTGGCGGCGTTATCTTCGTCAACGCCAACCACCCGACCGAACGGCAGTATTTTACTGCACTCCATGAACTTGGCCATTTGATCTTCCATCGACGGGAGTATGGCAAGCCCCAGTCCGGCAAAGACAGGGAAAAGGAGAGCACGGTCAATCATTTTGCCGGGGCGGTATTGATGCCTCGAAATGTGATCGAAAAGGAACTGCGGAGTTATAGACGGCAGTGGATACCCGAGCCTCTTCTTCAGGACCTTAAGCTTCGCTACCAGATCAGCATGAGGACAATCCTGATCAGGGCCAACCAGGTGGGGATGATTCAGCCTGCACAAAAACGGCAACAGTATGACGCCCTTGATAAGAAGTATGGCCCAACAAAAGAGGAACCTGTGCTTCCGCCGCCCAGGACCCTACGCAGATTGGAAAGACTGGTCTATCAGGCCCTGCTCAAAGAGGAGATTACCACTTCCAGGGCGGCGGAGATTCTTAACAAGCCTCTGGTAGAGGTGCACAGAGAACTGGGCAACTGGCTCGAAGAGGGGGCCGGGTCTTGATACTGGTGACCGATGCAAACATTCTGATCACCCTGTTCGATGTGGACGGGGTGTCAGTTCTCCCTAAGATCGCACCCACCGAGGTCCTGGATGTTGTTCTCGGGGAGTGCGAACATGATAGCCAACCGGGGCTTAGGGAAGCAGTTGAGGCGGCTGGAATCGGAATCGTTCCCTCGGATATGGCATGGACATCCCCCGCTAGGCAGATGATGGATGGAAAGCTCAGCTTTCCGGACGCCCTCTGCCTTTTTTATGCGAAGAGCCAAGGCAGGGTCCTCCTCTCGGGGGACCGCCCTTTAAGAAACCGCTGTGAGGAGGAGGGCGTTGAATATCGTGGGGCAATCTGGGTAGTGCAGGAGGTGTACGCGAGAGGACTCCTTCCTCCAGAGGAGCTTTGCCGATGGATCAGGACTTGGCCTCTCATGGAGCGAAGGCTGCCGCAGGTCGAGTTAGATCGCTTGAAGAAGGATCTGGGTTGTTAACGGAATGAAAGACTCAGACACAAGGGAATTTCTTCAAACACAAGCTAAAGGCCACCTAAAGGACACGTCAACACTACATATTGTGCCACTACATCATTCAGACACATTATGTAGACATTTCCTATTGACTCCCTGCACAGATGTGGTAGCGTGGCAATGAAAAAACCCCCACATTGCCTGGCAGGGCATTGCAGGGGCTCTTAAAACCATGATGACCGAAGGAGGGAGGGAAGGTATCGGCCAACAGGCATTGGGTGTTGGCAACTATACCTAACCTCCTTCGGCATCGCAACCCGCATTTTGCGGCTAATGTCGAAAGGAGACATTTTATGCACCCACCTTAGCACCTCCCCCACAGCGACCATCTCGTATCAGACTCACTGGCAACAGGAACAGCTGATCACCTACTGACCCCTTTGGCGGCAGTAGGTTGCGCACAGCTGAGAACTCGGCGTTTGCCGAGAGAGAAGCGAGGAATTTATGAATTCCTTTTCCGACATGACAATCGATCTCGATTGTCCGAATTGCAGTGCCAGGTTCTCTCGGAAATTGACTGAACTCACTCCCGGAAAAAGTTATCACTGCCGCAGATGCGGCACAGATATCGAGTTCCAGGGAGATGGTGCAAACAAGATCCGGAAAACCTTGGGGGATTTTGAAAAATCCCTGAAAAACATCAAAATCAAACTCTAAAGCGATAGGAGCACCAATATGGCTACCAACCCGCCTAAAGGCGATGGACACAGGAACGGAGCGGTCAGGGATCGCTCCCAGGTTTACAATCCCCAGAACGACCGCTGGACGAAGCGGGACGCCAACACTGGGCGTTTCATGGACCAAAAAGCAGATGACAAGCCCTTCAAGGGCGTCAGGAAGGAAAAATAGCCGTAAGCAGGGCTCACCCCAAAGGGGTGGGCCCTTTTTATAGGAGATCAAAGACCATGAAGTTTCAAGGAGCAGTTATCAAGGAGCAAGGGATCACCTTTGCCGTTGTTGTCGTAAAAAAACACATCCTCGACTCGGCCATGAAATCATCAGAAGCCATTCAGGCCTATCGAAGATATTTCCCTGGACTGCCAATCACCCTCATGGCCCAGGATGCCAGGGGAGTTCCTAACTACAGGGGGGAACGATCCGATATCGTCAAATTTCTAGCGAGCGTTCCTTTCCGAGCAATTCCCTGGAAAGAGTACACCGTCCACTGAAGACCCTGCGACAATGTCCATTTCAAGCCCCTGTATTTTCCAGGGGTTTTTTCAATTTATTGAGTTCGTTTTTCTGCGGAAAATCATTCAGGTTTTCGAGAATTCATATATGCTTGCCTGGTTGAAAATAATGGAGGTCACAACATGAAGTTAAAACGACCCTACGTTGCCACTCTTGACCAGGTTCGGATTTCTCGGGGAGAAGATGAGGCTATCATCGAGTACAAGGAGCCAGGCGTTTCTGCGACTCATCTGAGGCTGGGTACTTGTGTTGGGAAAATGACTGATCAACAAATCCTCGACAGTTTTAACGAGACCATCGTCGCCCGAGATCTGGCACGTGCCCAATATGAGCATGTGGCCATTGAAATTCCTCCGGGCAGGCCACAGATCGAATACTTCGACAAGGGAGACCAGTGGACCCCTCGTGGTGATGTACTACGCTGTGTTATCAGCGATGATGGCCCCGAGAATGGCCCGATCATTCACATCGACGAACACGAACTCTCTTGGGGGGAATTTGGCAGACTCCTGACTACCTGCGCTGGATGGGGGATGCGGGTGACCTTTGTACCCGATGCCAAGCTCGACCATGGTCCCAAAATTGAGGTTCGAGACCCAAGGGAAGGCGAGAGGTAGTGGCCTCAGGACCTGAGACTCGGAGAAAGAAATGCTTCTGAAATCCCTGCTGGTATGGTTGCTTATAGCGGTAGCCGAGACACTGCATGGCATTTGGCGGGTCAAGTATCTCAACCCTCGGGTCGGTGACCGACGTGCGCGGCAGGTTGGTGTTTTTACCGGCACGATCATCATTCTGCTGATCGGTTGGTTTACCGTTCCTTGGATCAATCCGAATACCTGGATAGAGAGTTTTTCCGTGGGTCTGATCTGGTTAGGAGCGATGCTGACCTTTGACGTCTCGTTTGGGCGTCTTTACCTACGCCTCCCGTGGAAGCGGATCTGGTCTGATTTCGATATTTCCCAGGGAGGCCTCTTAGGGTTTGGAATGGCAGCACTGCTGGTGACCCCGTGGGTTGTCGCTCGCCTTAGAGGATTATTCTGAACCCACAAATTTAACTTGTACCTGCTCTATCTCAGGGTCAAGTTTGTCGGATAAAAACTCTTCTATCTCCTTTTGATTCCGCCGACAGGGGTTGTGCCGTCCCGTTAGCCAATCGGCCAATTGCTCAGGATCGCGTCCCATTTCAGCACCAAGCTCCTCCAGTGGTAACCCTTTCACCTGTTTGTACCAGGCTAGTCGCTCCATAAGGCCACCCGGGCAGGGAATCGGATTGTAGCCAAGAAACTCGATGACTTTCGGCATGCAATTCAATGCAATCGACGACCAGCCCTTTTCCCAATTCCAGATGGTGGAAACCGTCACCCCAATCTGAATTGCGACATCTTTCTGGTACAATCCAAGCTCAAGGCGCCGGCGGCGAAGGTGCTCTCCGAGGGTGGTGGGTTCTTTGTCAAGCTCTGAAGATGGCGGTATCTCAAGGTGAATTCCAATTTTATATGCGGCTTTGGCTGGCTTGGAATTGTTGGTAAAGGGGTACGCACCCCTGCAAGTGTGGATTTCTCTGTGATTACAATAACTTATGTACTTGTACACCGCACGACATTCAACGCTATCGGCAGCGACTTTCCGGTCCGTTACTCGACCGTATCGATCTGCATATCGAGGTACCGCGCGTGCCACACAAGGATCTTGCCGATCCCCTTGACGGTGAAGCCTCGTCCGCTATTCGCCTGCGGGTGGAGGACGCTTGTCAGCGGCAGCGCGAGCGGCTCGACGGCCTGGCTCTGCACTCCAACGCCCAGATGCAGGCCCGGCATATCCGCAAGTTCTGCGCCGTCGATGAGGAAGGTCAAAAACTGCTTGAGATGGTGACCGATCGACTTGGCCTCTCTGCGCGCTCCTATTCGCGAATCCTCAAGGTGGCGCGGACTATTGCAGATCTGGCAGGAGAGGAACAGATACTCCAGCCCCACCTGTCTGAAACGATTCAGTACCGGGGGCTGGAGCGCAAGATCGGGTGATTTTCAAGCACTCTGCTGGGCACTGCACGACGACAAAGTAAATTCCTCACACCTGGGACAACAGCACAATGGAACCAATGGCCACAACCACTGCCAGCAACTTGCGCTTGGTGAAACGTTCCATGCCGAGGGCGACCGACAGCATGAGGGCCATGATAAAACTCATGTTGGCAATCGGGATCACGACGCTGGCCTCGCCCCGCTCTATGGCCAACATCAGCGCGTTTACGATGAGAAACACCAAACAGCCGGACAACAGCGCGTAAACACATTTTTTCCGGGTGATCCGAAAGCGTTTTTCCCGCAGCAGCGCATAGGCCGCGCCGCCGACAACCCAATTCAAGGCTGCGATATGCAACAGTAATTGCAGATTCGCACCAGCCAGTAATCCGACCTTTGAAGTGACTCCGTACCCGGCGCGAAACAGTGCAGCCATGACTGCCAGGACAAAAAAGAACATGAAGCGGTTGTGGTCGGCGGATGATCCTGAGCCGCGTTGGTAAAGCAGGAGGACCGCAAGCAAGCCAACAACGATCCCCAGTCCTTTGATCAAACCAAGCGGTTCATGCAGGATCAGCACCGACAAGATGACAACGCCGACTGTATTCAGACGATAGAGGGTCGAACCGAGGCTGGCATCGATGTGGGTCAAGCTTTCAAGCAGCAGCAGATTGGAGATGGTCACCAGGAGGCCCGCCGCCATACCGTAGCCGAGCGTCACCCTAGTCCACGAAAAATCGACCCCCTGACTGAGTGCCAGAGTCCCCTGCAGGAGCGACCAGACCACGCCAATGGCGCAGATATAGGCCCCCCGTGAGCGCGCCTTCGACGCGTAGCGTTTAAAGACCACATCATGGATGCCGGCGCCGGTCAAGCTCACCAGGGCAAAGAAAATGGCGCTTTGCATAGGGTGGCTACGCCTCTCGCCTTATTGGGTTGTGATGATTTCATCCGACAGGTTATCCACAATAACCAGGGTTTCAAGGAAGGTCAACGTTGGTGTGGAGCCGTATTTATCGCGCACAAACGCCTGCCGTTCAACGGTATAGAGACGGTCGGCGTCTTCCTTTGTTTGCCAGAAATAGATACTGCCGGCGCTGCCTCCATCGGGATCCAGAAAGTAGTACTTGCGGATCAAACCAGGAAGGCCTAGATATTTGGGCGCTGTGCTCAAAAAGGCTTCATTGGCCTGCTGCGTCGAAATCGGTTGCGGCAGTTTGAATTCGACGATCACCGTGAACATGGATGACTCCCTTCAGAAGGTTGTGGGCGAGAAGGAAGCTGAAACTCGCAGGGAACCTTGGTCTGGCAGAGGCCACAGCCGGTTGCCGTGACGTCGTAGCGGATCGCCAACGTATCCGGCACCGTGCCGTAGACGTAAGTCCGGCACTTGTGCTTGTCATGCCCTTGGTTGGACAGAGCGCCGACCGGGCAGCGGGCGATACAGGCACCGCAGCCACCACCGCTGAAGCGCAGGCAGTTCGAGCGGTAATCGGCGAATGCGCGGATTGTCGCGGGAAGTTGACAATCGGTGACCAGACTGCCGAGGCGATGGGCCATTCCCTTGCGGGTAATCAGGGCGTCGTTAAGGCTGAAGGTTCCCAGCCCCGCCGCATAGGCGGCATGGCGTTCCGACCAGTTAGAGGCCGGTCCGGGGCCGGGCACCTCGACTGCCTGCCAGCGATCGGAGAGCTGCGGTGCCAGTGCCTGATAGCCCCGCTTGAGAAACCAGGCGATCAGATGTCGGCGTAGCAGGACATTGAACGCCTCGCCGAGATCGCGGGTGCGCGCCCATTCTCGTGAGGGAAATTGATTTTCGCGGCGGTTACTCAACCGGGTTGCTTCGGTGATCGGCAGCACCCAGCAAATCACCGACAACGCCTGCGGCAGCAACTCTGCAGGCGTCAGGTGGAAATCGCCGATGATCTGTTTGTACTGGCCAAAGAGCGGGTCGATTGCCGTCGCGATGCCGATCAGCGGCTCTCCGAAGTAGGGCGTTTTGCCATCTTCCTGCCGATTGGCGGGGCTGTCCGTGACGAACCGCTCTATTTCGGCGCTCAATTCTCTCCGGATTATCTCCGCTTCAGGTTGCATGGCTAATGGGCCTCCTTGCGCAGTTGCCGCTCCCGCAGGTCATCCTTGGTCCAAAGGTAGGGCAAGTCGATAATCGTTCCAGGCGGCTGCTCTTCGGCGGCATAGCGCAGACAATCGTTGAAGATGGCGGCGTGGGTTGCGCAGTCGCCAACATCACCGAGGGTCAGGCCAAAGGGGTGTTGTATGTAGAGGGCTCTGGACGGTTTCACCTGTTGGGTCATCTCCTTGACCAAGGTCAGCGAGAGGGTCGCTATTCCCTGCTGATCCAGAATACGCTGTATCAGCCCCACGGACTGACTGCACACAGGTCACGACGGCACCAGCAGGGCCAGATCGACCTGGTCGCGGTCCAACTCGGTGGCAACCTGCGGCGCAACCTCTGTCAGCAGCCGTTCGGGGCGTGGGATAAACCCCATAAAAGAAAAATGCCGAGGCGCCGCTGATCCAATTTTGCCCTGCTTCTGGAATTGGTTCAGTAATCCCAGGGGGAAGACGCAGTCAAGATCCTGCTGCGCCCGGCGGGTGTCGTAGCCCGGATGCACCAAGGCGATCGCTGAAGTGGGTGTTTCATTGGGGATAATGCGGAAGGAGTCGTCGCCGATCGGGTTTTTGGTCGCGAAGGGTTGCTGACTGTCACGCAGGTAAGCGCCCGAGGTGGTGATCAACGCGACCCGGCACTGCGATACCGGGCGCGGCAAGAGATTCGGCACTGTTGGCTGTTCGAAACAGGTCCAGTCGAAGTCGGACATGACTTTATTACGGACGAAATCTTTCTCAACCTGAACGAAACTCATGGGTGACCTCCGGGATGAAGAGATTAAGATGCTAAACAACGACGCTGAGGATGCCCCCCTCTTTTCATTCTGAGCTGGTTGATTGCAGCTTCACTAAACATGGGCATCTATGGCACCTGTCGAGTTCTCTGATTTTGCTCTCACCGCCCACAGGGTGTCGAGGTCGCGCAGGACGTACAGCGCGATACAGGCCGTCAGCATCGGCCAGGCGGCAAAGAAGAGCAGGTTGGGGCCAGTAAACGGATTCAGGTATTGCTTGAAAGAGGAGAGCGTCGATATGCCATGCAGTAGCAACACAAAACCGTAACTGAATCGCTTCTGAAATCCGGCCAGAAAAGCGAGCAGGATCACCAGTTCGAACGCACCGATCAAATAAAGCGGCAGGTTGCCGAGGTTGGCAATGCCGTAAAAACCTGCGAAAATTTTGCTGGCGTGCTCAGGGCGGACGAACTTGTCAATCGTCCAGATAAACATCACCACGAAGACACCGAAGCGCAACAACAGCAGCATCAAGGGAACCCGTAACAGCGCCACAGGCCATTTTATTTCGGTCATGATTCAGCCTTTCATTTGTAACCGACTCACTTCAGGCGTTGTCCGAGCTGTGACCCCAGTGCGCGAGCGGCAGCCCGGCTGTCCGGCTGCTTGTCCAGGTTTGGCGTCAGTTCGTCGGTAATTTTGGCACCGGGACCGAACATCATGTGGATCGCGCCCACTTCGCATTCCTCGCCGTGCCCGCAGCTGAAACAGCTGGCTGGCCCGGTCGCGGTAACATGGCCGACCGCTTCGATCTGGTTGAAGCGAAAGAACTTTTCAATGTCCCGCACCACCGCTTCGGGTCGCGCGCAACCAACTCCGACAGCAACGCCCAACTTCCCGTGCAGGATGGCCCCTTCCTGATGGCGGAACTGATAGAGCCGTTCCAGAAAACAGTGAGCCAGACCACCGAGCATGTCGAAATAGTTGGGCGCGCCGATCACCAGCGCATCCGCCGCGACAATCTTGGCGCGCAGGCCGGTCATGTCGTCGCGGACCTTGCAGACATTGTCCGACACGCAGCCGAGACAGCCGAGGCAAGGGCCAATCTTCTTTCCGCTTAAGGAAACAAATTCAGTCTCACCAGCAACGCTGGCCAAAACTTCCCGAACCAGACCATCGGTCGTCCGTCCCGGTCGGGGACTGCAGGAAATGCCGAGCACGTTCATGGAGGTCCTCCTCTGAATAAAGATGTTCGATCTTCAACCCGGTTCCGAGTGGCGGCATTCTGCCATCTTCATGCTGACAGCGGTATAGGTTGAAACCAGGTAAGGCATAAGATAGGTCAGGGACAGCTTGATATAGTTGATTTCTCCGAAAGCCAACGCTGCGACCTTCTCTCCCTGGTTGATCAGGTTGTAGAGGGTCCCGGCAACCAGGGACACTTTGAGTGCGCGTGACACGACTGCCGGTTCGGTTGTAGTTCGCATCATCTCGACCAACCCGATACTTCGCCACAATGTTGCCAAACCGTGAAAATGATTGAGCCGACTGTCAGCCAAGATCTACCTCAAGTGCATCGAGAAATTTATTGAAGGCTGTGAAGAGTTCCATGACACCGAGGACTTCGACAATCTCCGCATCGTTGGCTCCGGCGGCACGTACGGCGGCAAAAACCTCTTCTGGAATACGTGTTGGGTTGCTGTTGGCCTGGCGGGCGAAGCGGACCAGGGCCTTTTCCTTGTGAGAAAAATCACTTCGGTCAAGATCTTCCACGATGCCGGCCAGTTCTTCGTCGGTTACACCGAGCGAATGGAGTGCCTTGGTATGGGAAGCCACGCAATAGGTGCAACTGTTGTCTCTGGAGACGAGTACGGCGAGGGTCTCCTTGACTTTGCGGCTAAGCACCCCTTCCATCATTACGGCCTTGACCTTGTTCCAGTTGGCTTGCAGTAGGGGCGGATGGTGAGCCTGAGTCTTGAACAGATTCGGAACGCGCCCGAAAGCTCCTTCGATTTCCTGAAAGATTGCGGATACACTCGGGGCTTGTGGGTCAATGGGAAGTACACGGGGCATAAATAATCCTCCTTTTGACTATATCAACCGGCTGGTTTTGTCGGAAAAAATTTTCAGCGCGACTGCTGCAACAACGTCTCCAGGGTCTTGAAGGCCTGCCGCAGGGGGCGTTCATCTTTGCGCAACCGAGCTAGCATAATTCCCCCTTCCAGGGTCATCACGACTTGATCGGCCAGGACCGACGCCGAAAGATCGTTTCTCACTTGGCCGGACTGCTGGGCGGCCAGCAGGACCTCCTGAAACCGCGCGGACATCTCCTGAAAGACGCGATCGACCAAAGCACGAAAATGCTCATTACCGTCGCCCATTTCCAAGGCCGTGTTGCCAAATATGCACCCGCCGACAAAGCCCTGGCGTTTATGATAAGCCACGACGGCGTCGAAAAAATTTTGCATTGCCTCTCCCGGGGTTGGTCCCTGCAGGGATTCCGCAAAAAACTCCAGAAAACGCTCGCGTGCTCGTTCGAGAACAGCCAGACCCAATTCGTCTTTGCCGGGGAAGTGAAAGTAAAGACTTCCCTTCTTGACTCCGGCCGCGGCCACCAGATCGTTGATACTGGTATTGATAAAACCTCTGTGCCGAATGACCCGGGTGGCTTCGCTGATCAGCTTTTCTCGGGTGGCTTCACCTTTGCTTGACATTATCTCTCCTTTAAAAACCAAACGTTCGGTCAAAAATGATGCAATGAGAACATTTTGTCAAGGCCTTCTTTGTCAAGAAATGAAAGCCTTTGATCTTCACTACTATTTTCATGTGAGGCCTGATCGCAAATGGACTGGTTCGACCTTGATGTTTCGTCAACATCAGAGTCGATACGCATGGTGATTGAGAATCGCTTTCTTTGGCTAATTTAAGGATTTTCCCCTTCCAGCTGTGAGATTCGCGCTCTCAGTTCCTTCTCCTTCTCAAAAGTGGCACTCACATCTCTCATGATGGAAGCCACCCCAAGGATGACGTTCCCTTCTTTGAGCAGCACTATCGAGAATGCACAGGATATCTGCCTGCCATCCCTGTGCAATGCAGGAACCGACAGCAAGTCCGTTCCATAACGGGATTCACCGGTTTCCATGACCTTGAAGTAGCCGTCCCAGTGTCGGCCTCGCAATCTCTCCGGAATGATCAGGTCAAGGGAGCGCCCAAGTGCTTCTTCAGCTCGATAGCCAAATACCAGTTCACAGCCACGATTCCAAAGGCGAATCACACCTTCTTGGTCTGCAAAAAGAATTGCATCAGGTGCCTGCTCGACAATTTGCCGAAAATGTTCCAAAGGAAGATCTTCCATCATGTGTATTCCTCCTGTTGACTCGGAATAGGGTCTGGGCTTTCAACTTTTCAAATGTCAGCGCCCCAGCAGCTCATCCAGTTGTCCGTTCGCATCCAGTGCGAACAGATCATCACAACCGCCAACCAATTTTCCGTCGATGAAAATTTCCGGCACTGTGGTTCTGCCGGAGCGCTGACGCATCTCTTGGGCCTTACTGGTATCGTGAGTCACATCATATTCGACAAAAACGAGTTCCTTCTTGTTCAACAGCCCTTTAGCGCGGTGGCAATAGGGGCAAGTTTCCTTTGTATAAATTTCGATTGTTTTCATAAGTTCTCCGTTGACAATTGTGCTGCGGGGAATTATTTGCCACATCAAAAAATGAACACTTATCCTTAACCGGCCAATGCGCCCTGCCAGAGTGTTGAACTACGGTGGCTGGGCGGCATTGGCCGGGAATATTCTCAGTAAATCAAACCTTATCCAAACGGTCAGTTACACGAGAAACAGCTCGACTTGGTATTGAGTCTATTTTCTTGTGATTTCCTGGCCACAAAGCCAAGAACGACACCATAGACCAAATGACCGATCAGGCTCCCCATAACCAGGAATGGTGCTTGGGGGGCGAGACTGGAGAAAACTCCCATGCCCATCATCGGCATAACCAGAAGCTGGGCTGCCAGAAATGGAATCAGGCTATAAAGGGCACCCTTGATCGGGTTGGGACCCGGCAGGCGGTCTCGCAGTAAGAGGACATAAGCTGCCGCCAAGATGGTGCCGATTATAAAGTGCAGGACCCAGCCTAGGGCCACTGGGATTCCCATGAAACTCGCCAACATGTTACCAATGGGCATTTTGGGCAGGCCCATCATCGGCGCGCCCAGCATCAGGACCGTCATAATCGCTGTGGCCGTCAGGCCCCCGACAACGATAGATTTAGAATTCCGTGCCATGATTTTCCTCCGTCTTGTGGTGAAGAGAAGTACTCTCTTTAACTGATTAGACGAAGACGGTGAAAAATCCTGACAACAAAAAACGATTCAAGAAACACTTTTCAGGAGTCGGCTCTGGAGTCGGATTCAGGGGCGAGCGCATTGCGGATGCGCTCCCTGGCGTCCGGGCTGAGAGAGGCGGCTTGCTCGCCATCACTCCTGACCGATGCATCCACGAAACCGGCAAGTCGATGCAGTACCTGCAGCTGACGGCGGTAGCGCCGGCAGAATAGGCAACCCAGCAGGTGCATGCGGAGCCGTAGACGTTCCACGAGCGAAAGCGATCTTTCAAAAGACTCGGACAGTGTCCGAGATGTGGTGACACAGTCGCCGGCAAGGAAGTCCATCAGGTGTTTCATCTCACTCCTCCTCTGCCACCGTCAGGTTGGACGCTGGGCTCAAAGCCGGATTTTTCAAGGCAGCGGCGCAGCCGCAACCGCGCCCTGCTCAACAGAGCCCATACATTGGACGGGCTCAAAGCAAATTCCTGACAGATTTCCTCAGTGGACAGTCCGTCAATCTCGCGAACGACGAAAACTCGGGCCAGGGATTCCGGCAAACTGCGGATACAGCGGGTCAACACCTGCCCAAGTTGCCGCTGCTGCAGAAGCTGCTCAGGATTATCCCCCCAGTCGGATGGGGCCATCTCGGGCTTCCAGCGTCCGGCAAACTCTCCATCTCGCACGAAATCTTCGTCCTCGGCGGGTTCATCGCTGTTCATGGTGATCTGACGCCAACTGCGTCGGAAGTGGTCAATGATCTTACGCTTTAGAATGGCTGCCAGCCAGGTACGTTCCGTACTCCGGCCGGCGAACTGGTCGCGGCTCTTCCAAGCCGATAGCAGTGTCTCCTGGACCAAGTCCTCGGACAAAGCCGGATTCCCCGTTCGCACCAGTGCCATACGATAGAGAACGTCGCCATGTTCTTCGAGCCAGCGTGTCGGCGATCCGGGTTTAGTTCCAAGGCAGTCCGCAGTGTTCGTGTCTGTCATGTCGATACGATTACTCACGCATGCGTGTCGTAATTTTTACCTCCTGATGTAGGGTTCGATGCACTGGGCATTTTTCGGAAATTTCCAGCAACCGCTTGCGTTGCTCCTCGCTCAGTTCGCCATGAAGTTCCAACTCCCGCTCGAAATGATCAACACGATGGCCGGGGTTGTCGCAGTCGACGCAATCCTGGGCGTGGATCTTTTCGTGGTGCAAGCGGACCACGACAGATTCAAGAGGCCACTGTTTACGCGCGGCATACATCTGTATGGTCATTCCGGTGCAAGCGCCAAGGGCTGCCTGTAGGTAATCATAAGGAGAAGGTCCCCTGTTTGTGCCGCCATAGCTAATCGGTTCGTCGGCTACCAGTGCGTGGCCGTTGACAAACATGTCAGAGCGAAAGGCACCAGCCGGAGTACGTACCGTTACGCGATTGTCGATAACTTCAGGGAAGGATTCCTCTTCGGCAGAGATGTTCAGATACCGTTTCGCCCAGGATGCAATCATCTCCGCCGCATATAGAGAATCTTCTTTGCTGCTGAGCAGATGGTCGGCAGGCTCAAGGGATATGAAGTTTTTCGGATGTTTCGCCAATTTGTAGATTTCAGCCGCGTTATCGATACCAACCACCGTATCGCGGGGTGAATGCATCACCAAAAGCGCAGCATCGAGATTACGGATGGACTCGCTAGGGTCTTGGGTCTGGAGGTTGTCCAGGAACGTCTTGCGGATGGTAAATCTTCGCCCAGCGAGCGCAACTTCGGCCTCACCGTGGGACTCGATCTCATGCCGTGCCGGTTCAAACAGATGCAAGGCATGATCGGGTCGAAATGGCGCTCCGATGGTCGCCACGGCCCGAACCTCAGAAAGCTGCGCGGCGGCTTGCAGCACGGCTGCCCCGCCCAGTGAATGTCCGACGAGAATAGCCGGTGACCGGTGTCGCTTTTCAAGAAATCGACTGGCCGCAAGGATATCTGCGACATTATCGCTGAACGTGGTGGCGGCAAACTCGCCATCGCTTTCACCCAGGCCCGTAAAATCAAACCGCAATACGGCAATCTTCTTGCGACTGAGCGCCCGGCTGATGTTGACGGCTGCGGCGATATTCTTGGTGCAGGTAAAGCAGTGCGCGAACAGCGCAAAACCGATCGGCTGCTCGTCTTCCGGCCATTCAATGACGGCCGCAAGTTCTGTCCCAGAATCATTCTCGAAACGAACCTTTTCAGACTTCATAGCACCTCACGGTCAACAACTTCTGCCGTTTCAAGCAATTAGGAAAACGCCTCACAGAACCATACTGGTTTAATGCCATGTCATTTATTCAAGGCTCGGTAACACTTTTTGAAATATTTTCCAGGGCCGTGACCAGATTGGACACGACAGGGCATTCAGCTTCACTGGTACCGTGGCGTCGAGCAAGATATGCCGGATCATTATAGCCCAACCAGACCTGGCCAGATGGATCTTCCCACACGAGAGCCTTAAGTGGCAGGTCGATGCCAACACTTTGAGCACATTCCATAAATGGTGTTCCGCCTTTTGGATTGCCAAACAAGATGACTTCGGTAGGTCTTAATTTTTTTCCAATTTGATCAGCGCCTTTTGCATGATCAATTCTCGCAAATATTGTCATTCCTTTTTTTACGAGAATGGCCTCCAAACGATCCATGGTGATGTTTGCCGGATAAGAGCTTTTGATGACAACCAACCCTTCGGCACCCAAACAGAGCGATGCTGAAAGCATGAAAATTGTGAGAACTGAAACAGATATTCGCATCGTTAACTCCTTTCGAGCAGCAAGTCTTTGAATAGCTCTAGCACACCAAGTCCTCTAACATAAGAGGCCGTCCCTGGTTCTTTCTGTCCCCTTCCGGCAATACGTCCAAGCTCGGCCATAGACCCGTGGTGAGGCATTCAGTGTAACCGCCTGCCATACCAGCCTCACACATTTTTTCGGCTGTTTTCGTTGTCTGATAGGGGAGTCTTTGCCATCGACAGCGCAATCGTTTTCCTTCGGGGTTGAGTGTCAGATACCATCCATCGGTCGTTCCGTCGTTGGCAGGCAGCCCTATAGCTCCGGCATTGAGCCAGGCTTTTTCCCCGACTCTCACCCCTGATGGGATGCCGCTATGCCCAGCGATCAATAAGTCCGTTCCGGCAAGGTTGAGTTCTTCTTGTTTAACGGCCAGTGGCGTCGAAGGGAATATGAATCGGTTGATCTGTTCAACGCCACCGTGCACAACCTGGATGCACCTGCCGTTCAAAGTGAACCGGATCGATCTTGGCAAAGACCTCATCCACCCTCGGTTATCTTCAGATAGCCGTTCATTGGCAAAACGATACCAATCGACCGATAAGAGGGAACAGGTGGTTCCCTCATCGAACCCGCAACCACAGTCTTGTGCCTCCAAACCAAGGGATTCTTCACAATTCCCCAGGACAACTGGTATTCCCCAGTCGCGGATCATGGCAACCGTTTCCTCGGGTTCTGCGCAGTACGCCACGACATCCCCGGTGCAGATGATTCGTTCAGGAGGAATGCCAAGCTCATCGGCTCGCGCACGCATGGCACGGGTCGCCGCCAGATTGCTATATGGACCGCCAAAGATCAAAACGGCTCCTGACAGATCACCAAGATCCTGAACCTGTCGAGCATTCACGGGCATCGTTCTTCTGCGACCATGCTTGTCGAGCGCCTGCCACCCATCCAGAAACCAAGGCAGCCCAACACCATGACGACAATCGTCAGATAGAGAAGCTTGGTGTATTTATGGGCATCGCCAAGCAGGTGGCTGTACCCGCTCGATTCAGTGAAGTACAGAACCGCCGCCGTAAGTGCCAGACAAAAGCTGAGCAGGTAACTCCAGACCGGGATATCCCGGCGCTTGCCCCAGAGGGAGAAAAAGATCACTGGGGCCAGATAGAGCGAGGCTGTCCCGCTCACTGCAACGGCGCTGAACAGGTCTTTGTTGCCCCAGAACACCAGCAGCAGTCCGATCAGCATAAAAGCGGCCATCACTGTACGACCGTTACGCAGAGTCATCTTCATGACCTTCATGTCGACGGCCAGAAGCTTGGCAGAGCTTGATAGGGCGCTGTCCAGGGTGGACATGGCAGAGATCACCAGAGCCGCGTTGAACAGGAGCATCGGCACGGTACCGAGCAGTTGCATGAGGGTCTCATTCATCGAGGCCCCTTGGGCGGCATGCGCGCCGGCCAGCACACCGAGACAGCCGAACGCGATGATGCAAATGATACTGATCCAGGCCGCATGCAGAAAACTTTTGCGAGTCGTTTCCCGATCAGCCAGGAAACCGCGATCCATCATCACCGGGTCATGCATCGGATAACTCCATATCTGCAGCAGCGCAACCAGCATCAGGATCGGTCCAGGCTGGTCGAAGACAAACGGCTTGAACCAGAGATCGCTCAGATGGACGCTCTGGCTGCCAGCCACCAAAACGACCAGCAGGATCAGGGTGCCGAGAAATATCACCATCTGGAAAACATCGGTGCGCAGAGAGGCGCGAAGGCCACCGACCATCGAGTAGAACAGGGTGATCGCTGAAAAGCCGATGATGGTCAATGTATAGGCCTGACTACCGGCGACTCCGAACAGGATGCCGATCACCAGCAGATTGGCGAACACCTCGCTGATCAGGCGGACGCCGATGACGAAATTGTAACAGCCCGTTCCCCAACCGCCGAACCGGGCGCGCAAAAAGTCCTGCACGCTGTTGAAGCCATGCTCGTAGCGCAGGCTGTCAACGATCTTGCCCCCGGTCAGAAATGAAAAGTAATAGAACGCATAGGCCAGAGTTCCCCAGATGCCGTAATAGAACCCCAAGATCGCCGCGTTCATCAGCGAGCGGGCGAAGATCCAGGTTGTGACCTGGGAGAAGGTTAGACTCAACAGACCCGGTTGACGGCCATTGGCGCCGAGACCCTGATAAAATGCCCCTTCGCTCTCGGCCCGGGGTGAAAGCACCACCGAGCCAAGGGCGATAAACGCTGCAAATGCAGGAAGAACGTAATCCATAACGACATGCTCCATATATAACGGTTGTTGTGAAATATCCGTGTGCTAGGGCTCAAATCAACAACTCAAAACCATTTAAGTCGAAATTACTTCAAAGGATCTTCACCCTGTTGCCAGGACGCCAGGTACTTTTCCAGCAGATGAAAATCCTCCCCCTTGTGCTCGGTCAAGGTGACATACATATGTTCTTTGGGGATGGCAAAGGAGGTGTGCAGCAGTTCCATGAAGCCGAGGGTCAGGGTTCTGCGTTGGTCAAGGGTCCGTCCCTCCCGGATGTCCGCGTTGACCACCGCCACGCCCTTCTCTGGTTCCTTCACCCGGCCGATGGACAGGTTGTGGGTGCCGAATTCACGGATCGAAATTCTGATATGGTCGGTTCCGGTATCCATGGTCGTTGCGAAAAGTTGCCGGACCTGCTCGGCGAAAGAGACTTTTTCAGAATCGGTCAAGCAGCGGTTGAGTTCGAACTGTAAGTGCGGCATGTATCATCTCCTTTCCAAAAGGTGTAAGGCTTTTCTATAAAGCGAGTTGGCATTCGGAACCCTCGGGGGAATTGAAGGCCATCACTTTTCCATCTCGACAGAGAGGGTGTCGGGAAGCTTGCGCAACCTTTCGACAAACTCATCGTGCCTTTGCGGCGGATTGCAAAAGGCGAAACGTAGGTTCAGCCCGTCTTCCGATTTTCCGAACGTCAGCGGCTGTTCCTGAATATGGCAATGGGCCAGGGCCTCGTGGATGGCCGTCATCACCTCTTCGCTTTCCCGGGTGCGGACCGTGTAATGCACGATCTGGCATTTGCTACGCATCTGCTTCTCCAGCGCGCCCAGCGCTCTGAGGGCGATAAGGACCAATAGGGTGCCGCTTCCGGCCAGGACGTACTGGTTCAAACCGATCGCCAGTCCCAAGCTGCCATTGATCCAGATCAGCGCCGCGGTGGTCATGCCTCGGATGGAGCCTTGGTGCTTTATGATCACCCCAGCGCCGAGAAATCCGAGTCCGGTGATGACATTGGCGCTGATCCTGGCCGGCTCATGGCCATAAAGCTGTCCGCCAACCACAAAGATCGTAGCGCCAAGGCAAATCAGAACCTGGGTGCGCAACCCGGCCGGCTTGTGCGCCAATTCCCGCTCCAGACCCAGAAGAAAACCGCAGGCAAACGAGAGTACCAGTGGCAGGAATATCTCGAACAAAAGGGTTTGGGTACTCATGTCAATAACCGGCCTTCTGGCAGTTGTGGGTTGTTCTGTTTTCCCCCTTGCCGCATACCGCTCAATGCCCTGCGTACAGATTGTCGATCGCGTCCTGATGACGCTCCTCAATCAGTTTCCTGCGTAGTTTCAGGGTCGCTGTCAGCAGTCCGCCGGCCACCTCCCACGGGGAGGAACAGACATGGACTCTGCGCACCAGGGCATAACCGGGGAAAGAGGCCAACCGGGCGGCGATCCGCTGCAACAATTCCTGCTCGCATTGGGGAGTCAGGCCCTTGTCCAGGTTCGCATCCAGACAGTGCGCACCGGCCAGTTTGTCCCAAATTGCGGTGTTGACCACCACCAGGGCCACCAGAAACGGTCGCCCCTCGCCGATAATCATGACCTGGTCGAACAGATGATCCCCGGCGATGGCCTGCTCCATGTCGGCCGGGGGGATCTTCTCGCCATTAGCCAGAACAATGATTTCCTTGCTGCGGCCGGTGATGCGGATATGCCCACTCTTCTCGATCCTGGCGAGATCGCCGGTATGGAACCAGCCATCTTGATCGATCGCCTGGACGGTTGCTTCAGCGTTCTGCCAGTAACCGCGCATCACGCTGGGGCCTCGGACCAGGAGTTCTTCTTTTGGGGAAAGTTTGACCTCCACTCCCTGCAGCGGCGGGCCGACCGTCTGCGGAAGGTTGTCTTCCAGCCTGTTGACGGCAACGACCGGACTGGTTTCGGTCAGACCGTAACCTTGCAGAACCGGGACACCAACGGCGAGAAAAACACGGGCAATTTCCGGGTTCAGTGGTGCGCCACCGCTGATCGCCAGCCGGATACGGCCACCGAGGGCGGCGCGGACCGGCCGGGCCACCAGGCGGTCGAGCAACGGCCAGAGCAGGATTTCGGCAGACCAGTTGCGTTGTCCCTGCTGCATTTCAAATCGTCGCCAGCCAATGGTGACGGATAGATTGAATAGCTTGCGCTTCCAGGCGGGGCCATGAGCGAGTCGCTCACTGATACGCTGATGAAAGCGCTCATAGATGCGCGGCACGGAAACCAGCAGAGTTGGTCTGACTTCCCGAAAGTCATCCGTCAGTTTGTCCAGAGAGCGGACATGGGCGACGGTGGCCCCGGCCATGATCGGCAGATAGTAGCCGACAGTACGCTCCAGCGTGTGCGACAGAGGTAGAAAGGAGAGAAATAAATCGCTCGGGTAGACTGGCACGGCAAGAGCTCCGGCCCAGGCGTTTGCCAGAATGTTGGCGTGGGTCAGCATGACCCCCTTCGGGTCCCCTGTGGTCCCGGACGTGTAGACAATCGACGCCAGGCCCCCTGCGTCCCGGTCCAGAAGCACGTAATCGGTGGCCGATTCCGGCAGCCAGTGATCAAGAGCCACCAAGCGTGGATCACATTCATCACCCTCACAGGCTGGGGTAAGAGACACAATCCTTTGCAGGCTGGCGAGTCGATGATGGACTTCGGTAATTCCCTGCCAGTGATCAACCCCTTCTATCAGCAGCAGGCGGGCTTCAGTCTGTTCGATGATGTACGCGAAATTGTCCGGCCGGTCATTGACATAGAGCGGCACCGTGACCAACCCGAGACCGAGGGCGGCGAGATCGAAACCGATCCAGTCGAGCCCGTTGCGCACCATGATCGCCACCCGGTCGCCGGGAGCCAATCCCTCGCGACGCAGGGCCTGCTGCCAGCGGCCGACCATGGTGTACGCCTCCTGCCAGGAGATGTCGGCGCAACAGCGATCGTCGAGGTCAAAACGACGATAGGCACAAGCCGAAGGGGTGCGGCGAACCCGCTCGGCAAAAAGACCCGGCAGGGTGACGGCCTGCTCCGGAGGGATCATGTCAATCGCCACTGTCATTCTGGCCTGATCTCCTCTTTTGTGAGGGAGGTCCATCCGGCATCGGGCGTGAAACGATCACCCTGCCGTTCGGTCAGGGCATTTAGTTGCGCCTTTAATGTGTCGACCCCCGCGTTGCGGATATGCTGCATAGGGCCGCCACGGAATGGCGCAAAACCGGTACCATAGATGACTCCGGCGTCGAGCAGGGCGGCATTTGCGACCACCGCTTCCCGCCAGCAGGCCACGGCCTCGTTGAGCAGGCGCAGCACCAGCCGTTCACCAACCTCAGGTGGCCCGCCTTCCGGTCCGTCTGTTTTCTTTGCTTTCCCGTGATATGAGTAGAACCCCTGCCCGCTCTTGCGGCCGAGATGACCGGCCTCGACCATCTTCTGCAAACGCTCCGGGACTTCGACCGGATAGTGGTTGGCGAGAATCCGTGCCACCGACAGGCAGATATCAAGTCCGACCGTGTCGGCCAACCGGATCGGCCCCATCGGCATGCCGAAGTCGGTTGCCGCCCGATCGATGACTTCGGGTTTAACCCCTTCTTCGACCAGTCGCACCGCTTCGAGCAGATAGGGCATGAGAATGCGGTTGACCAGAAAGCCGGGAGAACTTTTCACCGGCAGCGGCAGGCGCTTGATCCCCAGCACGAAGGCGGCGCCACGCGCCAGAGCTTCGGGATCGGATTGAGCCGCGCGGACCACTTCAACCAGTTGCATCTTGTCGACCGGGTTGAAAAAATGCAGCCCGATCAGGCGTCCGGGGCGGTCGAGGGCCGTTGCCAGTTCTTCCAGGGGGATACTGGATGTGTTGCTGGCAAGGATCGCCTCTGGATGAAGCAGCGGTTCGATCTGCCGATAGAGTTCGCGCTTGGCGTCGGCGTCTTCAAAAATCGCTTCGATGACCAGGTCGGCATGCGGTACGCCGTGACCACCCGGGTCCGGCAGTAACCGGTCAACGGCTGCCTCGATCGCCCGGCGGTCTTTGAGTTTTTTGGAGAAAAGCGCCCGGCCGCGTTGCACCACCTGACCAAGGCGTTGCGGGTCAACGTCCTGAACGGTGACCTGTAGCCCCTGCAAAGCGCACCAGATGGCGATATCGCCACCCATGATGCCGCCACCGACCACATGCACCCGCTGGATGGGCGTGGTGTCTTCCCGGCCAGTCGCCTTGAGCTGCTCCTGCAACAGGAAGACCCGTACCAGGTTGCGGGCGGTGTCACCGACGATCAGTTCGGCCACCGAGGCGGCCTCGGCAGCGTAGTTGGCCGCTTCGCCTGCCGAAAAGCTCTGCCATAGATCCAGCAGCGCATAGGGGGCCGGGTAATGGCGACGGTCCGCCTTTCTCTCCAACTTGCGGCGCATCAGCTTCACCACCAGATCGCGGGCCAGCGGCAGTTCAGCCAGTCGTTCGCGCCAAGGTTTCTGGAATGTCTTGGGTGGCTGCAGGGCCAGGGTGCGGGCGGCTTGCTCCAGGTGCCGATTGGCGGCGACGGCATCGACCAGGCCGAGCTTGCGGGCCGCTTTGGCGTTCAAGGTGCGCCCGGTCAGCATCAGCTCCAGTCCGCTTAAAGGCCCGATCAGTCGGGTCAGGCGGACGGTGCCGCCAAATCCGGGATGGATACCGAGCTGAACCTCGGGCAAGCCCAGTCGGGTCGCCGGGTCGTCGCTGGCGATGCGGTAACGGCAGGCGAGCGCCAGTTCCAGTCCGCCACCGAGACAGAAGCCGTGAATCAGGGCCAGTGTCGGCACCGGCAACGCCTCGATACGGCCGAGAATAGTCTGCCCCCGTTGGATCAACTCCAGGGCTTGATCCCGATCGGCAATTTGGATGAATTCCCGCACATCGGCCCCGGCGATGAAGCCGTTCGCTTTGCCGGAGCGAAATATCAAGGCTTTCGGGATTTCTTTGCCAAGAGCGGTCAGAACATCAGCTAGCTCCTCCAGAACTTCCCGGGAGAGACTGTTGGTGCCGCTGTCGGCGCGATCCAGGGTCAGCCAGGCAATGTCGTCATGGTCACGTTCCATGCGCCAATGGCGCCAAGAAGTTTTAGTGCTCATCATTCACCTCCTCGCAACGCTCCAACAAGAGCGCCCCACCCTGACCACCACCGATGCAAATGGCCGCCATACCAAGCCGGGCACTTTTGGCTTCCAGGATATTGAGCAGATGCAGGACAATGCGGGCGCCACTTGCCCCGACCGGATGACCGAGGGCGACGGCCCCACCATCTATATTCAGGCGATCCTGCGGAATCGGCGCGTAAGGCTGATCCAGGCCAAGTTCTTCCTTGCAGTAGTCCACACTTTGCCAAGCCTCCAGGCAGGCGAGCACCTGGGCGGCGAAGGCCTCGTTGATCTCCCAGTAATCAACGTCTTCCGACGACAATCCTTGTCTTACCAGGATCGGCGCCATGGCATGGACCGGGCCCAGCCCCATCTGCCGGGGCTCAAGGCCGGCCCACTCGGCGTCAACCAGCCGGGCTTTGACCTTCAAGCCGAAACGTTTGACCGCTTCGGCGCTGGCCAGCAGCAACCAGGCGGCGCCATCGGTGACCTGGGCGCTGTTGCCGGCAGTCACGAGACCAAAGGGACGGTCGAACACCGGTTTGAGCTTGGCCAGTTTGGTGGCATCGGTCTCCCGGCGGACGCCGTCGTCGTGCAGATAAACCTGGCCGTTTCCGGCGTACAGTGGGGTGACTTCGGTCATCCGCTCTTCATCCTGAGCCTGAGCGATGCGCTGGTGACTGGCCAGGGCGAAGGCGTCCATCTGTTCACGACGGATGCCGAAACGCTGGGCGAGGATTTCGGCCGTCTGGCCCATGGAAAGGTTGACCACCGGGTCGGTCAGCCCTTCGAGCAGGCCGAAGACCAGTTGGAAATGCTGCGGGCGCAACCGGCTCAGGAGCTTGAGCCGCTGGCCAGCACTTTTGGCCTGGCGCCATTGGCCCAGCAGTTCCACGGCGACCGGCGGCAGGAGCACCGGCGCGTGGCTCATCGCCTCGGTGCCGCCGGCCAGAACCAGGTTGGAGCGGCCGCTGGCGATGGTCTGGGCGGCGTTATCGATCGCCTGCATGCCTGAACCGCAGTTGCGCTGCACGGTCCAACCGGGCACCTTTTTACCGCAGCCAAGGCGCAGCGCCACCACCCGGCCGATATTGACTTCGTTGGGGGCCGGAATGATGCAGCCGAGGATCACTTCGTCAAGATCCTCCGGGGAGAACGGCTGGCGCAATAACAGCGGCTGGCCGGCCGCGACGGCCAGATCAGCGGCGGAAAACGGACCCGGGCCGGTCCTGGCCTTGATAAAAGGGGTACGCAGGCCATCGACCAGGTACACCGCACGGCCACTCGCATAGGCTCCTTGTTGACTCATTGGTCACCTCCCTGCCGCCAGGTGTCGGCGGGAAAATCATCGACACGGATGACTTCTGTTCTGGCGGCATTAGCCTGCTCAACGGCTTTCGCCTCTTGAGAGGTAATAACCCCGCCCGCGACTGCCGCTGCCAGGAGGTCCGCTTCCGTTGCCCCGGTCAGTTGCTGGTGGCGCTGGGCCGTCCGCAGTTTCTTCTCCACCACTTCGGCGGCAATCACTTTGACCAGGGCGGCGTCGATGCGGCCCAGAGGTTCATTCTCATCCTGCGGCATGAAAATTCCTTCGGTCAGGCGATCTCGGGTAGACGACGGTGCCATCAGCAACGTGGCGACCTGGTGGCCGAGCCGGTCTGCGGGAGCCGCCGGGCGAATCCCCAGCGGGAAAGTCACCAGACGCAGCAACCAGGCGACCGGGCGATTGGGGAAGTTGCGGAAAAATTCGGCGAAGGAGGTTTCGATCATCCGAACGCTTTCGGCGCAGGTCCAGTCCACCAGCGGCTGTTCTTCTTCGGGGCGGCCATGATCCTCGAACTGCTTGACCACCGCCGAGGCCAGATAGAGGTTGGAGAGGATATCGGCGAGACGGCCGGAGAGCTTCTCCTTGCGCTTCAGATTGCCGCCGAGCACCAGCATGGCGGTGTCGGCGGTCAGGACAAAAGCACTGCTCAAACGGGTCAGGCGTTGCAGGATGCGACTGTTCGGTCCGCCCGGCACCGTCAGCAACCGGCCACCGGTCAGCCCGGAGATCAACGCCCGCACGCCGGTACTGATGGTGAAGCCGACATGCGCGAAAAAATTCTCGTCGAAAGCACGCAAACTCGCAACACGGTCAGGGTTTCCAACCGCCTGCATCTCCTTGAGCACGTAGGGATGGCTGCGGATCGCGCCCTGGCCGAAGACGATCAGGGTGCGGGTCAGGATGTTGGCGCCCTCGACGGTGATGCCGATTGGGATTGCCTGGTAGGGTCGACCCAGCAGGTTGCGTGGGCCGAGGCAGATGCCGCTGCCGCCCTGCACGTCCATGGCGTCGTTGAGGACCTGGCGCATCCGCTCGGTGGCGTTGTACTTGACGATGGCGGAGAGCACGGCCGGCTTCTCGCCACGATCGACCGCCGCGCAGGTCAGGCTGCGGGCTGCTTCCAGTTGATAGGTGAGACCGGCAATCCGGGCCAACGCCTCTTCGACCCCCTCCATCTGGCCGATGGGAATGCGGAACTGGCGACGGATGCGGGCGTAGGCTCCAGTGGCCCGGCAGGCGAGCTTGCCGGCCCCGGTGCTCAGAGCCGGCAGGGAGATGGAGCGACCGACGCCAAGGCTTTCCATTAGCATGCGCCAACCCTGGCCGGCGCGCTCGGCGCCGCCGATGATCCAGTCGAGCGGAATGAACACATCCCTGCCCCAGTTGGGTCCGTTCATGAACGGCATGTCCAGCGGCACATGGCGGCTGCCGATGGTGACCCCAGGCGTACCCGTCGGGATCAGGGCCAGGGTGATGCCGAGATCCTCGCGGTCGCCGAGCAGATGATCCGGGTCGTAGAGCTTGAACGCCAAGCCGAGCAGAGTCGCCACCGGCCCGAGGGTGATGTAGCGTTTCTCCCAGTTGAGCCGGATGCCGACAATCTCCTCACCATCTAAGGTGCCTTTGCAGACCACGCCCCGGTCGGGCATGGCTGCCGCGTCACTGCCGGCCTCCGGACCGGTGAGGGCGAAACAGGGAATCTCCTCGCCTTTTGCCAGACGCGGCAGGTAATAACCTTTCTGCGTGTCAGTGCCGTAATGAAGGAGCAGTTCGGCGGGACCCAGGGAATTGGGAACCATGGCAGTCACCGCAGCCGTGATGCTGCGACTGGCGAGTTTCACGATCACCGCCGAATGGGCCAGGGCGGAGAAACCGAGACCGCCATATTCGGGCGGGATGATCATGCCGAAGAAACGTTCTTCTTTCAGAAACCGCCATACCTTTGGCGGCAGATCCTTGTCGAATTCGACAATCTGCCAGTCGTCCAGCATGCTACAGAGTTCTTCCACCGGTCCGTCGAGAAATGCCTGCTCGGCATCGGTCAGGGCCGGTTTTGGAAGATCGAGTAGCTTTTGCCAGTTCGGATCGCCGCTGAATAGCTCGCCGTCCCAGCCGACCGTGCCGGCTTCAAGAGCCTCGCGCTCGGTGTCGGAAAGTGGCGGCAGCATGCGCTGGAACAGACCGAAAAGCGGTCGGGTCAACAGGTTCAGCCGCAAGGGGCGAAGGTTGAGGACCAGAGCGAGAACGGTCGTGGCGCCGACCAGACCCAAGAGCGCGCCGGTCGAGACACAGAAGACATAGCCGATTGCACCGACGGCGATGACCAGAGCCACAGACCAGAGCCACATGCGGGCGCGAAAATAAGCCAGCCCCAAAAGCACCCCAACGGTAATAATAATGATCATGACATCCTCTCTTTCATGGCCCTTAACCTATAATCAAACTGATGTCAGGTGTTCCTGACGGGTATGCTCTCCCTCGGCATCAGGGTATTCCTTCGTTCTCGACGATTCAGCACATGCGCCGTGGAAAAACCGACGGCCAGAAACATCAGGGACAGGCCAATAATTGCGCCACGATGCGCGACCCCCGAAGCGACGGTCCCACCCAGCAATACGAAGCCGATCAATGAGGGCAAAATGCCGAAAAACGTGCCGAGCGCGAAGTCCCGCTGGCGCACCGCCGTCAGGCCGCAACCGAAATTGACCGCATCGAAGGGGAGCATGGCCAGACGCATGATCAGAACCGTGACCAGCCCGTTCCGTTCGAGTTTTTGATCCCAGCGGCGCCAACGGTCGGCATATTTGACAACCGTCCCCCGGCCGAACCAGCGGCCCATGACAAAGGCCAGATTGGCGCTGGCGTTCTCACCGAGGATGGTGAACAGAACCCCCAGCCAGGGGCCGAAGACCAGGCCGGAAGCCACCGTCAGCAGGGTTGCCGGGAACAGAATCAAGGGACGGATAGCGTAAATTACAACGTAGATCGAAGCCGCCTTGACAAGCCCGAATTCGCTCAGCCACTGCTCCAGCAGGCGGGGAATCTCGGTCAGGGGTATATCCGAACGCCACCACAGAATCAGCGCACTCCCGAAGAGGCCGAGCCAAAGTCCGCCGATGATGACTTTTATCGGTTTATGCCAATCGGTCATGTCACTCCTCTTTAACCCTGAACAGGCTTGAGTCCGGGTACATGCTTTTCCAGACGAACCAGTACAGGACTAGGGGCATGATCTCTTCATCGTCGGTGGTCCGGACACTGACCTGGTCACTCTTCGGGTCATAGGTTAACGTCAATGCGGTTCCGCCCAGGTTGTCGGTCAGAACTTTTTTCTGGCGCAGCAGCTCAAGGGTGTATGCCCTGAAGCTTCCGTTCAATGTGATGCCGGCCACCAGCGCTTTTTCTTCCTCACCCGGACCCGGCTTGAAGAATGAGAGGAAGCCTTTCTGGCTTTCGTAATAATCGGCATAAGGATCGCGACTGTAATTTCGGTTGTAACCTGTCTCCATTGAGAGCACCTCAGTCTGTGGATGCGCCCTGAGCCATTTCCGCCAGGTGGTCAAGGCGGACGGCAACACCTTGAGCTTGGCGCCTGTCATGGGCCCGGTGACAGCTTCCCGCCGGACCTGCGACCAAAGGGATTCGGTCTGCCGGTCGTACATCAGAACATTGGCCTTGTAGAGCATACCGGAGACTCCGAATGTGAATTCCTTATCACCAACCTGCCGGGAGTACACGACTCCCGCGAACGACAGCGGTCACCAACTCACCAGCACCGGCAATCCGCCGAAGCGATCATTGACCAGTTCATGCCAGGAGAGTATCCGGGTCGGATAGGCGCGGACGACACCGCTCAAGGCAACTCCGATCACCTGTTCGTCGGGGTCCATGAAGTCGGCCTTGGCGGCCGGGACATATTTGGGATCGGTCAGGGCCGGGATACCGTCCTTGGGCGGCCCACCCGACTGGATATTCTCAAGAGGAATCGCATGTTTTGAAAAATCCCACTTGGCCCAAGCTCCCAGGGGCAGAATCAAAAGGAGAATGCTTAAGGTGAACAGTTTTTTCATCATAATGTCACCACCCTTTCTCTAGCCGGTGCGGTCTCGGTGGAAATCGATGGCGATTACCGTGCAGTCATCCTGGGGTTGATCCTGGCCATCGAAGGCCATGACCTCTGCAAGCAGAGCATCCAGGAATTTCAGGTGGTCTCCCTGATGATTCAGCAGCAGGTTGTCCAATCGCTGCCGACCAAACAGTTCGCCATCGACAGCAGTCGTCTCGATAATCCCGTCGGTGTACAGCAGCCAGCGGTCGTGCTTCCGGAATTGAATGGTTCGGACAGAATCTTCCGGAACGTCAAAAAACCCCAGCGGCTGGGTGGTCGAGTGCAGGGCCAGGATCTCTTCGCCACGTCTGACCAGTGGCGGCGGATGTCCAGCATTGATGTAATCCAGCTTCAGAGTCATGGGATCAATGATGCCGAAAAACAGGGTCGCGGAGAACAGGTGGTCATGAGTCTGTGAGCGCGCGGCGAACAACTTCAGAAACGTGTTGACCTGATCCACAACCTGGTGCACGGAACAAACCACCTGAAGCGTGGAATGGATGTACCCATACAGCAGCCCCATGACCACGGCGGCGGAGGGACCATGCCCGACGACATCACCGATCATCACCGCCTGGCAGCCATCGGCTGTCGGGAGGAAATCAAAAAAGTCGCCCCCAAGGCCTTCCGCCATTCGATTACGCACGCCGATGCAGCTCCAGTCGCAGACCGGCGGGGATTTAGGTAACAGCAATTGCTGTACATGCGCGGCAATATCGGCGGCCTCGATTTGTTGTTTGGGTTTCCTAAAAAACAGTCCCATGGCAACCTTCTCTATTCGTTCAGTGTCCAGTCGTAGTCATAGGAAAAATCCACTTTCCCGGCTTTGAGATATTCAGCTCGGTCTGACCCTGCATACTTCAGGAGATGCTGGCGTATACCCTCTTCACTACCTCCGAAATCCACTTGAAACCAGTCGTAGATCGACGAGAGAATGGCTTTGTTTCCCTCGACCTCCATGCCCCGTGGGTGGTTGATGTAATCACTGGCCGCCTGGTCCAGAAGTTCTTCCTGGTTTTTGGCCGTAAAAGGTTGCGCTTGCAGGTTTGGGCAGCCAAGACTGGCGCAGTTGACCGCATAATGAACGCGGTTGTCCTGCCAGATTGGCCGCAGAATGCGATGCTCGATATCGTTCAGGGAGAGTGTCTCGCCCTCGATGGTGAGCAGCTTGGCATCCCAGGGGCCGTCGCTGAACCAGCCGGGCGAGATATCGATGTCGCGGATGCTTTTGACCGGGTAGTGATCGAGAATGATCTTGACGGTCAGGGCATTGTACAGGTTGATCCAGTAGGCTTTCTGTTCCTGGCGGTTCAACATGGACACCGCAGTCCCCTGGAGTCTGGCGAGGTAATTATCCAAAGTTTTTTTATCCTGGCTTGTGACCGCCGCATAGCGCAACCGGTTGATCCCGGAGGGATGGTTCGTTACCAGGTAGCGGCTAAGGAAATCAGCCCAGGCGGAATGGTCAATCGTCACCGTGCTGTTGGCATCAAACACCTGCCAGCGTGGCCAGATCTCTGGCTTTGGTGCTGCGGCTGCCAGTATGGGGGCCGTGAAGATCAGAGCGAGAATAAGCAGCAATATTTTTTTCATGACGTTTCCTGTCCTTGGTCGTCTGCGTGGTTCATCCCCTGATGGTGGCCATGCAGCATGAGACATTCGAACGAAGAGCATCGGTTCAGGCCGTCCTGTTCCAGCCACTGCCGGGTCAGGGCATATCCCTCGTCGATCAGCAGCCCCGCCGAGTGGAAATCGAGAGGGTGGGTTTTCTGCGGACACAGGGGAGGAACCACCAGGATTTCCGCCTGATCTTTGTGAGCTTCGAGGTCCTGCAGCAACTGCCTGGCGATGATCAGATTCAACGCATGCAGGGCGATATTCAGTGCCCCCGTCGGCGGCATGGATGGAGCGCAGGTAAAGCCGGTCGGCAAAACAATCAACCTTGACGCTCCCAGCCGGATCGCGGTTGACACCGGGGTGTGGTTGGCCACGCCACCGTCGATCAGAAAGCGGCCATCGATTTCGACCGGGGGGAAGATTCCGGGGATCGCGGCACTGGCCTGAAGGGCTGACAGCATTTTCCCTTTGGAGAGAACAACCTCCTCGCCACTGACGAAATCGCTGGCAATGATGTGAACGGGAACGGCGGCGTCTTGGAACTCCTGATAGGGGAGCCTCTCGGCCAGAAATCTCTCAAAGGTTTTCTCGTCAAACAGGTGGCTCCGTTTGCCCAAAAGGCCTTTGATCCCACTCACCCAGGAAAAATGGAACACATCATCCCGGTGCAAAGAGAGCCATATCGCCTCAAGTTGGGAGATGCCATGCGATGACGGATCGGCAGCAAAATAGGCTGCATTGATCGCACCCACCGAAGATCCGACCAGCAGGTCCGGCCGTAAGGCATTCTCGGTCAGGGCTTTGAGCATCCCAACCTGGATGGCTCCGAGGCTGCCGCCACCGGCAAAGATGAATGCGGTTTTCATCGTTGTTCCTCCTGCATAAGCACCTCAAGGGTTCAGCTCCGCCGCCAGCCGTGGAACCTTTCCACCCAGGTCAGCAATTTCTCGGGCACGTGCGCCTTTTTCCATTCTCCGGCCGCCATCTTGTTGGCTTCCGCCAGGGTCGGGTAAGGGTGGATGGTGCCGAGAATCTTGTTCAGGCCGATGCCATGCTTCATGGCCAGGATGTATTCGGCGAGCAAATCTCCAGCGTGAGTCCCGACGATGGTGACGCCGAGAATCTTGTCCTTGCCGGGCGGGGTAATGATCTTGATCCAGCCGTGGTCCTCCCCTTCGGCAATCGCCCGATCAAGCTCAGCCAGTTCGAATACTGTCACCTCGTGAGCGACATTCTGCTGCTTGGCCTCCGTTTCATTCAGGCCAACCCGGGCGACCTCGGGATCGGTGAAGGTGGCCCAGGGGATGACCCGATAGTCGACCTGGAACTTTTTGAAATCGCCGAACAGGGCATTGACGCTGGCGTACCAGGCCTGGTGCCCGGCAGTATGGGTGAACTGGTAGGGGCCTGCGATGTCTCCGGCGCAAAAGATGTTGGGGATGTTGGTGCGTAGGAAGCCGTCGGTCTCGACCGTGCCGCGCTCACTTAAGCGCACGCCCAGTTCTTCCAGGCCAAAACCTTTGACATTGGGTCGTCGACCAACCGCGACCAGAATCCGGTCGAAGGGGACGCGCACCTGCTCACCCTGGTGTTCGCAGACTAGAATTTGCTCGCCATCTTCAACCAATACCCGTTTTGCGGCATGCTCCGTCAAGACATTCACGCCTTCGGCTTCGAAGCGCTGGCGGACAAATGCGGCCACATCCGGATCTTCCCGCCCCATGATCTGCGGCGCCATCTCGATCTGGGTCACCTGGGCACCGAAGCGGGCAAACGCCTGGGTCATTTCGCAGCCGATCGGCCCGCCGCCGAGCACCACCAACCGCTGTGGCAACTCCCGCAGTTGCCAGAGGTTGTCGGAGGTCAGATAATCCACCTGGTCAAGTCCGGGGATCGGCGGCACAAATGGCGAGGCGCCTGTGGCAACAATGATGCTGCGCGTTGTCAGAGTGCGGCCGTCGACCTCGACCGTGTAGGGCGAGGTGATCCGCGCCTCACCTTGTATGCAGTCAACGCCCAGCCCGGTATAACGCTCTACAGAGTCGTGGGGTTCGACTTTGCCCACCACGCGCTGCACCCGCTCCATCACTTCGCCGAACTCGAATTCGGTCTCGGTTTTGCGGAAGCCGAATTCTTCGGCCCGCCGCCCGTAGGCGAGCAGTTTGGCCGAGCGGATCAGAGCCTTACTCGGTACGCAGCCGGTATTCAGGCAGTCGCCACCCATCTGGTGTTTTTCGATCAGCGCGACCTTGGCTTTGACCGCTGCGGCTATGTAGCTGGAGACCAGCCCGGCTGAGCCGGCGCCGAGTACGACCAGGTTGTAATCGAAACTTTTCGGCCTCGGGAATGCCTTGAGTGACGTGCGTTTCTTCATGAAATCGACCCCCTTGCGAGCCAGTAGCGGAAAGATTCCCAGCAATGCAAAAGAAAGCAGCAACCCTGGTGAAAGAATTCCGCTCAGACTCTCGATCTGTCCCAACTGGGTGCCGGCGTTGATGTAAACGGCCGTGCCAGCGAGCATGCCCACCTGGCTGACCCAGTAGAATGTCAGGGTGCGCATGGGGGTCAAGCCCATCACCAGGTTGATGACGAAAAAGGGGAAGATCGGCACCAGGCGCAGGGTGAACAGATAGAACGCTCCCTCTTTCTCGACCCCCCGGTTGATGGCCGACAGACGATCCCTGAAGCGGTTTTGCACCCAGTCGCGCAGCAGAAAGCGGCTGACCAGGAAGGCCAGGGTTGCGCCGATGCTGCTGGCGAAGGAGACCACAACCAGCGCAGGCAAGAAACCGAACAAAGCCCCACCGGCAAGCGTCATGACGGCGGCTCCCGGCAGCGAAAGGGCGGTCACCAGAACATAAAGGGCAAAGTAAAGGCCCAAAGTCAGCAGTCGATTGGCCGCATAGAACTGTTGGAACTCCTCCTGCCGAGCCTTCAGTTCAGCGAGGGTCAGGTAGCGCTGCAGATCGAAAGCGAAGAACACCACGACCAGCACGGCGATGGCGATGATAACCAGGATTTTTTTCGAGCGACCCGACATGATGACCTCTCAAGACTCATCGGGGGAGCGCAAAGCTCCCCCGAAATCGTGTTCATTTCATTATTTCACCGGGCTGGTAAAGACCCAGTCATTCTGGATAGCGGCCGTGTGACAGCCGATACACCCGGCAACCTTGCCTTGCGCCTCAATTTCACCACTGGCCTTGTACTTGGCCCAGAACCAGTCGCCAGCTTCCGGATCGTAGCCTTTGACGCGATACATGACCGTCACCGCGCCCAGGGTTTTGTCGGGCATGTAGTTTTCCTTGACGATAATGCTGCCGTCGGGGAACTGGCCGGCCTTCGAATTAATAGTGGCTTCGGCGGGCCCGGTGACATAGGTTGTCAGCAACGCCCCATGCGGATGCTGACCTTTGTAAAACTTGTCCTTGCCCGGCCAGAGCGGCCATTGCTGGTACGGGCTGGTCTTGGTGATGTAGTCGTAAACCGCTTTCCCGTCCGCCTTAGGCAATGAATCACCAGCGGCCAGGGCCATCCCCCAGCCCGCGCCCAGCACCATGCCGGTTACTGCGACCATCGTCAGAAACTTTTTCATGTTCTTCTCCTCCCTTTCTTGGGTTGGTTGGCGTGCCAGGCAGACCCTGAGCACCCCTGAAATATTTGTCAGGTCCCTTCAGAACAACTGGCACCACAGGCAAAGCAGGAATAGCAGCGGTGATGGCCGAGCATGACACGCTTTTCCATGGCGGCCTTAAGGGTCGGTCCCAGATCGTAGCCGTTGACGTCGTCCACCAAGGTGCAGGCATACACACCACACTGACCGTTTTTCCGTACGATCATCTTGCTGAAATTGCACATGAAGTCTGCACGCTGCTCGGCATTCAAGTAGCGGGTCATACAGGTTTCGGTGATTTCCGGAACCTCGTGGAATGAACCGGGCAGGTGAAATTCAGGGAACTTGATGATGGTGATATCGTCGGGAACACCCGCAATGCGGAAAAAAGGCACATAGCTTTGGTCTACGGCAGAACTGTCTTCGCCGGACAGCATCAGGCGGGCGATCGAGACGCCAAACCCTGCCTGGTGGAGTCGTCCCAAGGTGTCGAGAGCTTTTTTGAAATTCCCCTTACCGCGTGATTCGTCGTGTTTGGCTGGGTCCGGGTGGTCCAGGCTGACCCTGAATTTGAGAGCATGTGGTTTGTCCCGAAGCCGAAGAACGTCGGCCATCTGGTTCATCAGCGGTTCGGTGGCATTGGTCAGGACCAGGCAGGGACGATGTTCCAGAGCCGCCTCCAGAATCGCGACAAACTCCGGATTGACAAACGGCTCTCCGCCCGTGAAGGAAAACTTCTTAACTCCCAGCTCAAGAGCTTCGTCGATAAAACGGCGGGCATCGTCAAGGGTCAGAAACTCGATCCGGTTATCCCCCGGCTTCGAACCTTCGAGACAAAAAGGGCAGCGCAGGTTGCAGTTGGTCCCGGTGTGAAACCAGAGCTCTTCCAGCGTCTGAGGTTGAATGTAGCCGCGTGGCTCATTTTGGCTGGTGGTGAGCCAGGCGTCAGTCTTGTCCATCTTCATAAAAAAAGATCTCCCGGTGTATGTGGGTATAGTCAATGCCGCTGGCTTCGAGCCACTGGCTAGTTTCTTCGATCATAGTGTCCAGTCCGCAGAGGTAATAGTGGATGTCCTCGCCCAGGGGAATTTGTTCACAAAGATCGGTGACTCGGCCGTGAAAATGGCCATGCCCAGAAGTTTTGGAGACGGCCAGGCGAAAGCCGCTCAGGCACTCCAGTTCTTCCAGGGCGAATGCGTCCGCCAGCCGACGGATCCCATAGAGACACATCTCCGGTGGCTTGGCAGGGTTGCTGCGCAGATGACTTAAAAACGGTGCGATGCCAGTGCCGGTGGCGATAAAGACACAGCGTTCACCGGCTGGTGTAGAACGCCCCGGGCGAAACCAGCCGAAAGGGTCGCTGGCCTCGACCTTGTCGCCAGGCTTGCGCAGAGCCAGCCAATCACTGACCCGGCCATTCGGCACCCGCCTGACCAAAAACCTCAGGACGTTCTCTTGTGTGCCGGCTGAAATACTGTAGGGCCGCGAGTCTCCGTCTTCATTGAACAAGGCCATGCAGGCACCCGGTTCGAAGCTGACGTCGCTTCTCTCAAGCTGAAGCTCGAAGAGGTCATCGTGGCGAAAGACAATGTTGTGAACTTTCAGTGCCGGCATGGTTCGATACGTTCTCCTTTAGGGGTTGGGTGCCTCGATTTTCAGCAACTCCGAAACGTCGAATTCGATCTCTGTGGTCAGGATCTGCATCAAGCCTTTCGGACGGGTCAGCCGAAGACTGCGGTAACCGGTCTCCAGCAGTCCGGCCTTTTTGAATTCAGCGATCTGATCAGCAACCGCTTCACGCGAGGCCCCCACCAGATGGGCCAGATCTTTCTGGCTGAGCGGCAGACTGATGCTACCATCAGCTTGTCTGCTGCCGTGGCGCCGCGCCTGCCAGAGCAGGGTCAGCACCAGCCGGTTGGCGACCGGCTGGTAGATCAGGTCTTCCAGCCGCATCTCCAGTTCGCGCCGCCGCAACCCCACCAACTTCAAGACCCGCAGTGCCATGCCCGGGTGCCGCTTGAGCAGATCCTCGAACTCCTGGCGGGTGATGATACAAACCATTGCGTCATCCACCGCGACTGCACTGTGGGTTCTGATCTCTTCCCCGGTGACCGCCAGTTCACCGAAAATTTCTCCCGGCGCGAGGATATCGAGGATCACTTCGCGTCCTTCGGCGCTGGTCCGGGTCAGCTTGACACGCCCCTGTTTGACCAGATAGATGCTGTCGCTCTGTTCGTGAGCAAAATAGAAGGTCGTGTTCTTCTTGCAGGCGACCATTTCGCTGCGACTGGCCAGGCGCTGGAGTTCCTCCTCCTGGAGCCAGGAGAAGAGCGCGGCGTTCTTGATGTACCAGAGCCTGCGTTGCATGACCGCCTCGCCCCCACTCAACCGAGTTCCACATCCAGCGCGTCGAGAAACTTGTTGAATGCGGTGAAGACCTCCATCACTCCAAGCGCTTCGATGATTTCGGCGTCAGTCGCGCCCTGATCGCGAACCGCCCTGAACTCTTCGTCGGTGACGTCATTCGCGGCCCGATTGGCTTTACGTGCAAAGCGGATCAGTGCACGCTCTTTGTCGGTAAAGTCCGCCTGATCGAGATCGGTTTCGATGCGGGAGATTTCCTCGGCGCTGACGCCGATCGCCTTGAGCGCTCCCGAGTGGGCGGCAACGCAATATTTGCAGCCGTTGTCCCTGGAGACGAGCAGGGCAATCGCCTCCTTGTTCTTGCGGGAGAGGGCACCTTCCATCATCACGCGCTTTACCTTGTGCCAGTTGGCTTCCAAAAGTGGTGGATGGTGGGCGTAGGTTTTGAAAAGATTCGGGATCATCCCGAAGGCTTTTTTGATCTCCTGAAAGATTGCTTCGACTTCAGGCGAGGCTGTTCCCGGTGCAACCGTATCAATTCGTTTCATAAATCGTCTCCTGATTGACTTTAAATGTGCCTGTTAAGGTTTGAGTTCAAGCAGAACCCGCAACGAGTCAAACGCCCGCTTGAGCGGACCCTCCTCTTTTTTCAGCCGGGATTGCATGATCCCGCCTTCAATCGTTCCCACCACCAGCTCAGCAAGATCGGTAGCCGGCAGATCCTGCCGGACCTGACCGCTTGCCTGGGCTGAACGAATGACCTCTTCCAGCGCGTCGATCCACTCGGCAAAGACCTCGCTGACCAGCTGCGCAAAAGCGGGTGCGTTGTCGCAGGCTTCGAGGGCGGTGTTGCCGAACAGACAACCGCCGACGAACCCTTTGCTGCGGTTGCGCTCCATGGCATGGCGAAAAAAACGGTCGAGCCTGGCGCCGGGCGTCTCGCCCCGCAGGGCATCGTCCAGAAAGAGTCTGAAGGCGCCTTGCGCCCGCCGCAGAACTTCCAGCCCGACATCTTCCTTGCTGGCAAAGTGGAAGTAGAGATTTCCCTTGGTGATGCCGGTTGCCGCCAGCAGATCATTGATGGTAGTGGTCAAAAATCCCTTGCGATGAAATATCCGGGTCGCCTCATCGAGGATTTTTTCCCGGGTCATTTCTCCCTTGGTCGTCATTGCCGATATCCTTCCCAAGAAAACAGACTGTTCGGTTTTTTTGAAAGGCTACCCGGGTGGTCAGAATTGTCAATCACCATCAGCCAGAAAAGTTCGCAACGGCAATAAACTTCAGAATGCCGGTTTGAACAGGGTAACCGGCTTCAAAGCAAAAGAATGTAGTGAGGGCTACATTCCAAAGCCAAATTGGCTGGTTTTGTCGTTCCTTTATTGTACTGCATTTAGGTGTAGTTTTATTAAAAGCAAAAATACACCTTGACAATGGTTTTTGTATCGAGATATATCCTACTAAACTGATAAATTTCGGAGGATAAAAAATGAACGGTTTTAAACATGGCCTGCTCGCCATTCTGTTGGTGCTGTTGCCGGGAGTCGCCCAGGCAGCCCTGGGGGATTATTTTGTCGACACGCAGTGGCTGGCGGCAAACCGGGACAAGGTCGCGGTGCTCGATGTGCGCAATGCCCCGCTCTATTTGCTGGGCCATATCGACGGTGCGATCAACGTCGAAAAGGACCGGTTCCTGCAGACCCGCAACGGGGTGAAAAGTCTCGTGCCAACGGCTGCCGAGATTCGGGATTTGCTCGGTTCTCTCGGATTGACCTCTGCCAGCACCGTCGTTGTCTACGCCGAGGATGACAACCCCTACTCGGCCCGCCTGGTCTGGACCTTGCGCTATCACGGGCACAACAAAGCTTTCGTGCTCGATGGCGGCTACGACAAATGGAAAATGGAAGGTCGCGAGATCAGCCTGGTTCCGTCGGGAACGCCCCAAGCGAAGAGTTATGCGTTCGCAGCAGATGGCGACTATCTGGAAGCGCGTGCCGATGCCGATTATGTCTACACTCGCCTGGAGACCCCTGACACGGTGGTCTGGGACACTCGCAGCGACGGTGAATTTGCCGGCACGGATGTACGCGCCAACCGCGGCGGACATATCCCGGGAGCTGTGCACCTGAACTGGACGGAGTTGCAGAAAGAGGTCAATGGTGTCAAGGTTCTGAAGAGCCCGGAGGAAATTGTCACCTTGCTGCAGTCCCGTGGCGTGACGCCGGACAAGGAGATAATTGCCCATTGCCAGACCGGGATCCGCTCCTCCTACGCGACCCTGGTGCTGCTCGGCCTTGGGTATACGCACGTCAAAAATTACGATGGGTCCTGGATTGAATGGGCGAACAACGCGACCCTGCCAGTCATTGACGCCAATGGCCGGCTTGATGCCTCCATCCCGGTCAGTCCGGGGCTGGCGGCTCTTGACGGGATCCATCCCACTATCAAACAGGTGGTGCAATGAGCTCTCTCACGCGACTGAAGAACCGTATTCTGGCGCGGCTGGTTTCCTGGTCGCCCCACCTTGGGCGACGGTTTGTCGCAGCCTATCAGCCGCGCGAAACCTCCGGGGATATCCCCTGGACGCAGCCGGCAAAACCTTTGCGGCAAGCCAAACTGGCCCTGGTAACGACCTCTGGAATTCATCATCGTGACCAGATCCCTTTTGACATGCGTGACCAGGAGGGGGATCCGAGCTATCGCGTGCTGGACGGCGACCGGCTGTTCGACGATTTCCAGATCACCCACGATTATTACGACCATGGCGATGCGCGCAGGGACCCCAACATCATTCTACCCCTCGATCGATTAAGGGAACTGGTCAGCGCCGGCGTCCTCGGCAGCCTGGCCCAAACCCACTACGCATTCATGGGGCATATCGATGGGCGGCACATTGCCACGCTGGTGGAGAAAACCGCCCGGGAGGTTGCGGACCGGCTTAAAAAGGATCAGGTCGACCTGGTCCTGCTCACCCCGGCCTGAGGGATCTGCAATCAATCCGTGGGATTGATCCAGAGAGAGATTGAAAAAGCAGGTATAGCGACGGTGGGCATTTCCATCGTCAGGGAGTATTCGGAAAAAGTAAGGCCACCGAGAACTGTCTTTTTGCGATGGCCTTTCGGGCATCCACTAGGAGAACCAGACAATCGTTTGCAGCAAAGGGCCGTCATTTTAGAAGCCTTTCGAGTGCTTTATCAGGTTAAGGAGCCGGGTTCAATCATTGACCTGCCATTCCGCTGGCGGCGTGAAACCTATGAAAATTATCTGCCCCCGTCATTTGATGATCTGGAATGAAATATCTAGATCAAGTCCAAATCTTGCTGTAAATCAACCCCGCCGAACACAGATTGGCGAACTTCTCAGCGAAATCAATGGGTCTCATATTATGCAATCCACTCTTCGGGAAACATACTGCTTCACTCATCGCTGGGCGGAACCCGGTCCATGAACTAGGCTTGCCAAAAATTGTCCAATAATTTTCCGATTCAGCATACTCGGCTTGTGGCGGCCACTCAGCCAGTCGGATAGTTGCTCGGGGTCACGGCCCATTTCGGCCCCAAGCTGTTCCAAAGACAGCCCCTTGACCAGCTTGTACCAGGCCAGTCTCCCCATCAGATCTTCGGGGCAGGGGATCGGGTTGTAACCAAGGAATTCGATGACTTTTGGCATGCAACTCAATGTGATCGATGACCAGTTATTTTCCCAATTCCAGATGGTGGAGGTGGTCACTCCAATCTGTGCTGCGACAACTTTTTGATACAATCCAAGCTCAAACCGGCGACGGCGCAGGTGATCGCCGAGGGTGACGGGCTCTTTGACGAGTTCTTCAGGTAGCTGTACTTTAAGGGGAATTTCGATTTTGTGCGGGGTTTCATGTGAATTGGAAAACTTGTAAAAGATGTTCAAACCCCTGCAAATGCGGATTCCTCGGTGATTTCAATACCTTATGTGTGTGTACACCACATGATGTCCAACGTTATCGGCAGCGCCTTTCCGGTCCGTTACTCGACCGTATCGATCTGCATATCGAGGTACCGCGCGTGCCACACAAGGATCTTGCCGACCCGGTAGACGGTGAATCTTCAGCAATCATTCGAGAAAGAGTTGAGAAAGCTCGTGCTATTCAGCGGGAGCGCCTTGTGCCGTTTGGCCTCCATTCTAACTCTGCCATGGCTGCCAGACATATCCGCAAGTTCTGTGTAGTGGATGATCGGGGTCAGAAACTGCTGGAGATGGTGACCGACAAGCTGGGGCTGTCAGCACGCAGCTACAGCCGTATTCTTAAGGTGGCCAGGACGATTGCTGATTTGGCGGGAGAGGAAAACATCCGGCAACCGCATCTGGCGGAGGCGATTCAGTACCGGGGGTTGGATCGGAAACAGGGTTGAGTTCAGGAAGAATCTGACAATGGTGGAAATTTTTCAGTGGTGTGGGAAAATGTACGATAGAGCTTCTTGTGTGGATCATCGGGAAGGCCACGAAGTTTTTGGCACTTTAGTCTCCCTCCTTGATCTTTTCAAGCTCGATGTCGTTTTGAAGAGGCGGATTCCATGGATAAATTCCTGGTGGCTATTGATAGTTCAGAAATTTCTTTGAAAGTGGTCGATTTCGCCAGCAATCTTGCCACCCAAACAGGGGCGGAGCTGTGCTTCACTCACGTCATGCGGAAGGAAACGCAATTCTCTGAAGCCATTTGGGAGCAAGTTGAAAATGTCTTCCATAAAATGGCAGCCGAGATACTGTTCTCTGCGTCCGAGCGAGCGCGTAATGCCGGTGTTGAAAAAATCGAGGTGGAAATCCTCAGCGGAGATCCGGCTCGGGCGATCGTTGAATATGCAGTCCAACACAAGTGCTCGGCAATCATAATTGGCAGCCATGGTCAAGGGCAAGTCTCGGGTCTTCTTTTGGGCAGCGTTTCCTATAAGGTATTAAGTCTTGCATCATGCCCTGTGATTGTTGTGAAGTGAAGTCGCTTGTTCAACAGAATGAGCACCAAGACCCCTAATAATCCTTTCCGCCTAGGCATTGTCGCCCTCCCTGCGGATTCCGGAGGAATCCGGCCACCGATTCCGCTGCAAAGTGGGCCACCCGTTCCGGAGCAAACTGGGCCAGGCATTCCGCTGTAAAGTGGACCACTGATTCCGATCCAAACTGGGCCACTTTTCCCTGAGTAGCGGAATCGGTGGACCAGTTTCCTCCGGAATGACAAAGCGACGCTGGATAACCTGGTGTACAACCTTGGGAATTCAATTTTCCAGGAGGTGCACCGTTGGCAAACACGAGGTTATCCATGCGCAAAATCAGAGAGACACTCCGTCTTCACCATGACAGTGGACTGGGCCAACGCCCGATTTCCCGCTGCCTGAACATATCCCGCACCACGGTCGGCGATTATCTGCACCGGGCGCAGATAGCCGGGTTAGGCTGGCCGCTGCCGAACGATTTGACCGATCAGCAACTCTACAGCCGACTATTTCCTCCTGCCATTGCTGTTTCTGCCTCCGACCGACCCCTGCCGGACTGCGTCTATCTCCATACCGAGCTAAAACGCAAAGGGGTGACCCTGATGCTGCTCTGGGAGGAATATCTCGGCGAGCATCCGCAGGGCTACCGCTACAGCCAGTTCTGCGAACTGTATCGGCAGTGGGCGCGCAAACTGAAGATCTCCATGCGGCAGATTCATAAGGCTGGCGAGAAATTGTTTGTCGATTACGCCGGTCAGACCCTGCCGATTGTCAATCCGCACACCGGTGAGATCAGCGAGGCGCAGATCTTTGTCGCGGTGCTGGGGGCCAGCAGCTACACCTTTGCCGAAGCGACCTTGAGCCAGAACCTGCCGGACTGGCTCGGCTCCCACCGCCGCGCCTTTGATTTTTTCGGCGGCGTCCCGGAACTCGTCATCCCGGATAATCTCAAGAGCGCGGTCAGCAAACCCTGCCGTTACGAACCGGATCTGAATCCCAGCTATCAGGATCTCGCTGAGCATTACGGCACGGCGGTCATCCCGGCCCGTGTTCGCAAGCCGAAAGACAAAGCCAAGGCCGAGGTCGGCGTGCAGATTGTTGAACGGTGGATTCTGGCGCGGCTGCGCAAACAGACCTTCTTCAGCCTGGCCGACGCCAATGCCACGATCCGTGTGTTGTTGGCCGACCTCAACAGCCGCCCCTTCAAGAAACTTCCCGGGTCACGCAAAGAGGCCTTTGAGGCCCTCGATCGTCCGGCCTTGAAACCGTTACCGGCAGACGCTTATACCTTCTCGCAGTGGCAAAAGGTGCGGGCCGGGATCGATTATCATGTCACGGTCGACGGTCACTACTACTCGGTTCCCTATCAACTGCGGGGGCAGCAGCTTGAGGCCCGTATCACCGCAACCAGCATCGAATGTTTTGTGCAGCGCAAGCGGGTGGCCTCCCATGTGCGCTCTTTCCAGAAGGGTCGCCACACCACCACATCCTCCCACATGCCGAAAGGTCAACAGGAGTATGCCGACTGGACCCCGCAACGTCTGATCCGCTGGGCGGCCAAAACCGGACCGCGTACGGCCGCCATGACCGAGGCGATCCTCGCTTCCCGGCAGCATGCTCAGCAAGCGTTCCGCTCGGCTATGGGCCTCATCCGCCTGGCCAAGGTTTATACGCCGGAGAGACTGGAAGCTGCCTGCGATCTGGCGCTGGAGGGCGGCGCCACCGGCTACAAAAGCGTCAAGTCGATCCTGAAAACAAAGCTTGACGAACAGCCAAGACAGCAACTTTTGCCGACACCTGCGCCGATTACTCACGACAATATCCGTGGCGGCCACTACTACCACTAGGAGATGATCATGCTGACTCACCCCACATTGGAAAAGCTACAAACCCTGCGCTTGAGCGGCATGCTCAAAGCCTTGAGCGAACAACAGCAGATGCCGGAGATTGGCAGCCTTGGCTTCGAGGAGCGGCTCGGCCTGCTGATCGACCGGGAAGTGACGGAACGGGAGAATCGCCGTCTGGAGACCCGCCTGAACAAAGCCAAACTCAGGCACTGTTGCTGTCTGGAGGATCTTGACGTCAAAGCCTCTCGGGGCTTGGACAAGGCGCTGATCTTAACCCTGGCCGCCTGCACCTGGATCGCCCGCGGGATCAATGTCCTGATCTGCGGGCCAACCGGGGTCGGTAAAAGCTATCTGGCCTGCGCCCTGGGGCATAAAGCCTGTCTTGAAGGCTATTCGGCTCTCTACCTGCGCCTGCCAAGATTGTTTGAGGAACTGCGCCTGGCCAAGGCCGACGGGCGCTACGGCAAGCTGATGCTCGGCTACGCCAAGACCGACTTGCTGATCTTGGATGACTGGGGCCTGACACCGATGACCGACCCGCAGCGCCGGGACCTACTGGAACTTCTGGAGGATCGCTACGGCAAAAGATCGACCATTGTCACCAGCCAACTCCCGGTCCCGGCCTGGCACGAAGCGATTGGCGATCCGACCCTGGCCGATGCCATTCTCGACCGGCTTGTGCACAACGCTTACAAAATTGCACTGAAAGGAGATTCGCTACGAAAACACGCCATCAGCCTTGACCAAAACTGACAGTCGATTTACAAAAAGACTCCAGCGTCGCTTCGCTCCGACAGGTGGCCCACTTTGCTCCGGAATTGGTGGTCCAGTTTAAAACGGAATCACTGGCCCACTTTCACCGGAATACGCACCTCCCCCCTGAATACCTCTTTGCATCACGGCTCAAACGGCCAGAAAAACGGGATCAACCAGGTGGCCAGCAGCCAGAACATCAGGTTCAATGGTGTGCCGACCTTGAGAAAGTCGGCGTATTTGTAACGTCCGGGGCCATAGATGAGAGTGTTGGACTGGTAGCCGACCGGGGTCATAAAGGCCGCTGAGGCCGCATAAGTGACCGCCATGAGGAAGGGCCTTGAGTCGACACCAACCGCCTCGGCCGTGGCGATGGCGATTGGTGTGAGCAATGCCGCCGTAGCGTTGTTGGACATGATCTCGGTCATCAGCGAGGTCATCAGGTAAAAGGCGGAGACCAAAGCGACCGGCCCCCAGACCCCGACGGTCTCAACCAGTTGATTGGCAAGATACAGGGCCGCTCCCGTCTTCTCCATTGCCAGGCCGAGAGCCAGCACCCCGCCGAGAAGGAAAACCACCTTCCACTGGATCGCCTCATAGGCCTCTTCCAAGGTCAAGCAACGAGTCAGGACCATAAGCACCGAACCGACAATGGCGCTGACCAGGATTGGCACCAGACCGAAAGCCGCGCTGGCGACCACCCCAACGATGATGGTCACGGCAAGCGGGATCTTGCGGCGGCGAAATTCAGGCGTGTCCACTTCCGAGATGACGACAAAGGCCTGGTAGCCATGCAGCAGTTCCAACAGCTTCTTCGGCATCTCGATTAGCAGCACATCGCCGGGAGCCAGGACCGTCTCTTCCAGAGGCCGCAGCATCATCCGGCCACGATGCCGCAGGCCGTGCACGGTCCCCCCCACCAGCGTGCGGAAGCGGGCATCTTTAAGCGTTTTGCCTTCGAGACGAGAATTCGGGCCAACCACCGCCTCCACCAACAGCGTTCCTTCTTCTTCCAGGGTTTCATGCCAACGCGCCTCGGAGCGCAGGGAGAAGCCGTGCAACACCTTCATCTTGCGAACCTGCTCCACATCGCAGCGCAGCCGCAACAGATCACCGGGTTGCAAGGCGACATCCCGGGCCGGCAGACGCAACCGGGCGCCATCGCGACGGATTTCCTGAATATCGACATCGAATTTGGCCAGTTCTGTTTCTCCCAGAGTTTCACCAATGAATTCCGCGTCCAGGTCCACGGTGACTTCGACAAGGTATTCCCGCCGCGCATCCTCCAGGGCCATCCCTTTTTCGAAGCCCCGTTCCGGGATGAGCCGCACTCCGACAAAGAACATGTAGAGGATTCCAGCGCCCAGGATGATGACACCGAACTGGGAAAATTCGAACATGCCAAAGGCCGGCGCCCCATGCTTGACGGCGATGGCGCTGACCAGGATGTTGGTGGAGGTGCCGATCAGTGTGCAGGTCCCGCCGAACAGTGCTCCGAAGGACAGGGGCATGAGCAGCTTGGAGGGGCTGATTTTGAGATCGCGGGAGAGACCCATGACAATGGGTAGAAAGATGGCGACGACGGCTGTGTCGTTGATGAAGGCCGACATGACGCCGACGGTGAGCATAAGCGCCAGCAAGCCAAGCCAGAAGTTGCGGCGGCCGAGACGTACCAGGATCTCACCGACAAAATTCACCGCACCGGTCCGGTAGAGGCCGCCGCTCAGCACGAACATTGCGGTGACGGTCACGGTCGCCGGGTGACTAAAACCGGAAATTCCTTCGACAGGCGTCACCACCCCACTCAGAATTAGAGCGGCCATGACCATCACCGAAACCAGGTCGACCGGATACTTTTCCCAGGCGAACAGCAGCACCGCGACCAGGATGACCGCAAGGACAAAAATCATTTCACCCGTCATCGGAACCCCCAAATCTCACAGCAGGCTCATGGCGGACCCTCCGGGCGGCCATCTTCCTCGAAAACCTGCATCCTGAGCGGTCGGACGAACACCCGGTCGCCTTCCCGCAGATTAAGCAGCCGCAGGCGCTCTGGCGGCATCTCGGCTTCCTGCAGCTCCTTGCCATCGGCACTTTCCAGTTCGATCAGGGCCATGGGACCCGCTGAATGAACGTGAACCACCCTGGCTTCGACCTCCTCCGGACTCTCCCGATGAACGCTGACCGCCAGGTCCTGCGGCCGGACAAAAGCCACAACGGGCCGATTCCGACTTTTGCGCCACTCCGGGAGGCAAACTTCAACATTGCCGATCCGAGCCAATCCTGCCTGTACTACCCCGTGAAAGACATTGACATGGCCGAGAAAATTGTAGACGAAGGGCGTGGCCGGCTGGTTGTAGATCTGTTCCGGTGTACCGGTCTGCTCGATTCGCCCCTCGTTCATGATCACCACCTGATCGGCGACTTCCAGCGCCTCGACCTGGTCGTGGGTGACAAATAGACTGGTGATGTGCAGTTCGTCATGCAGCCGCACCAACCAGCGCCGGAGTTCCTGGCGCACCTTGGCGTCGAGGGCCCCAAACGGTTCATCCAGAAGGAGAACCTTCGGTTCGGTGGCCAGCGCCCGGGCGAGGGCAATGCGCTGCCGCTGGCCACCGGAGAGCTGGGAGGGAAAGCGCCCGGCCAAGTCCTCAAGCTGAACCAGGCGCAGCAGTTCGACCACGCGATCATGGATTTCCGCACGACCCAGCCGTTGCTTACGGCCTTGCACCTTAAGGCCAAAGGCAACATTGTCGAAGACCCGCATGTTGCGGAACAGGGCATAGTGTTGAAAGACAAATCCGATCCGTCGCTTGCGGACCGGGACTGCAGTCACCTCTTCGCCTTCGAGACAGATTATTCCCGAATCGGGAGACTCCAAGCCGGCAATAATGCGCAGCAGAGTGGTTTTGCCCGAGCCGGAGGGACCAAGCAGAGCGGTCAGCTTGCCGGTAGGCATCACCAGGCTGATGTCATCCAGCACGCAAAATTCACCGAAACATTTACGGATATTCGTGACTTCGATTCCTGACTCCATGCCGCCCCCTGGATCGACTTGCATAGATAAACATAAACCTGTGACGTGATTCGGCGTGATGGGTTTTTGTTAAGTATCAAAAGTATCCTGTGAATGACGATTCAAATGAGTTGGGCATCGATTTCTTGACAGAAACACTGGCTTTAAGTGGAAACATTGCAAATGAATACCACCGTTTCATCTTGGCCTCAAATTTGCTTATCGTATATAGTATCTTGTGCGTCTTGCGTGAAAAAAACTGTCTTGCCACCCTGTTGACTGGTTAAGAGTGTCTGTGATTTGTTCGGTTTGAGATCTTCACGTGTAATGACTGGAGGTTATGATGACCATTTTTATGAGCATCAAGGGGCGAATGATCCTCTCGGCAACAATCATCATGCTTCTCAGCGCTCTGGTTCTGGGAGGCTATTCCTACCAGAACCAGGTCCGGCAGTTGCAGCACCGCTTCAAGGACCTGGCCATCAACGACCATCGCCTGTTCGAAACCATCCTGCAATCCGATGCCGACGGTCTCCGCCGTGCCCTGACGGGGCTGAGCCGACTGGCGCCGTTGCTCGACCCGTTCGCCCGGGGCGATCGTGCAGTCCTGTTGGCAGCCGTACAGCCGGTTTTCACCGAGCTCAAAAGCCAACATAACATCACCCACATGTCCTTCATCTCGCTGCAAGGAGAGGTTTTTCTGCGCGCCCACAGGCCGGAGCAGTTTGGCGATAGGCTGGAGCGGGCGACCTACCTGCGTGCAGCGGCGACCCGCTCGACAGCTACTGGGCTGGAAATGGGACGCAATTTTTTCTCCCTGCGTTGCGTGACGCCGGTCTATCTGCACGGAACCCAGATCGGCTATATGGAGGTGGCCGAAGAGATCGGACACATTTTCGAGCAGATGAAGCACATCACCGGCAACGATTTCGGCCTGTTTTTGCCTGCCAGCTACCTCGAGGCGTACGATTCGGCCCTGCGCCCCGATGCTGAAGGCGACTTCAGCCTGCTTTACCCAACCAACCGAGAAACCTTCCTCCTGCTTGCCGGGCGCTTGAATGGCCTGCTCAGTCGGGGTCTGGAAAATTTCGCTGTGGAGCATACACGCCTTGCTCGGGAAGAGTATCTGGTCGGCGTCGGACCAATCTATGACGCTTTTGACAAAACCGCCGGCGTACTCGTGACGCAGCGAAACATCACACTGCTGTATGACTCACTCTGGCGCGGGGTTGTTTCCAGTCTGGCAGGATTTGTCACCATCCTCGTGGTCGGCAACGCCCTGCTCTATCTGTCCATGCGCAAGAGCCTCAACCTGTTTCAGTCCCTGCATCAGCACATCCGGAACATCACACAGTCCTGGGACATCAAAGCCCGCTTGCGAATTGATACCCGTGACGAAATCGGCGAGCTGGCGACCGATCTCAACCGGTTACAGGACGAGATGCAGAACATGCAGACCTCCATGCAACAGCGGGCCAATGAGTTGGCAGCGGCCAATCAGGAGTTGGAATCGTTCGGCTACTCGCTCAGCCACGACCTGCGTTCGCCGCTGACCAAGATCACCTCATCGGCGGAGATCCTGCGTGACAGTTATGTCTCACGCTTGGATGATAACGGCCGGTTCCTGCTCGATACCCTCTGTGCGGGTTGCAAACAGATGGACCAGTTGATCGACGCCATCATGGCCTTGGCAAGAAGTACCCGTAAGGAGTTGGAATTGGAGACGGTCGACCTGGCGGCGTTGGCCCGCGAGGTGGCCGCCGACTGTGCCTTGGCCAACACCAACCGCACCGTCTACTTTAGCGCACCGGATCAGGTCCAAGTCAAAGGGGATGAGCAGTTGCTACGGCTGGTGCTGACCAACCTGCTGGGGAATGCCTGGAAATATACCCAAGAGCAGTCGGCCCCTCGTATTGAATTCGGCGTCGAAGAGCGTACAGGTCAGCAGGTCTTTTTCGTGCGAGACAACGGCCTCGGTTTCGATATGCAGGAAGCCGGTAATCTTTTCCAGCCATTCAAGCGCTTATCAAATACCGGCAAAATTGGCGGAACCGGCATCGGCTTGGCGACAGCGCAGAAGATCATCCAGCGCCATGGCGGGCGGATTTGGGCCGTCGGCAAAGAGGGGCAAGGGGCAACGTTCTTTTTCACCCTGGCTTGAGCATTCGGTTGGCCCTGGACTGGTTTCAAGCCAGCCGCTGCCGCAGGGCGCGGGTCAGGGCGAAGCCGGCAATATTGCCGAGGGCGGCACCAGGAATCCAGGCCAGAGAGGCGACAACGAACGCTTCGCTGCCCAGCGTGGTCAGCACAAAATAGGCGATAGCAGCATAACCGAGGAAAAAGGAGGTACTGAATCGCCTGGCCCAGGCTATCTCGGTGCGCCGCAACAACAGACCGCACAGAATTCCACCGAAACTGACAAACAGCAGGCCGCAGAACAAGTAGAAGATCATTTCCGGAGCACCGGCATGCCCGGCGTGCAAGGAGACATGGCCGCCCGGGCCGAGACCGAACTGCGGACAGACGGTCAGGGTGGCCAGCCCCGTGGCGATTTGGGCCAGGGTCATTTTCAGATCGGTCTGCCAGGTTTGCCGCCGCATCTCCCCGCTGACCCTGGCGATGACGGTATCATCCAGTGCCAAGCTGGGCGCTATCAGTCTTGTCGCTTCGAAATCGTGAAACTCCTGGCATATCTGGTCTTCATCATGACGGGTCATGGGTCATCTCCTTGTCACGCAGTAGCCTACGCAGCTTGCCGAGGGCGCGGCTGGCCAACTTCCGGGCATTGGCCGGCGATAGTTCGAGTTGCTCGGCGATCTCGGTAAAACTAAACTCCTGGCCGAAGCGCAGATCCAGCACCCGGCGCTGATCCGGGCTGAGCGTGGTGAGCGCGGGGAGCGCCTCGTGCAGAGGCACCGGGTCCGGTACTTGGTCTGCAACGGCCGCCGCAACCTGCTCATCATCCAGTACGATGCGCGAGCTGCGGGTCTTCTCCCGGCGCGCCGCATCGATCAGAGCAGTGCGCACGATGGTGAACAGCCAGGGGAGAAACGGCAGGTCATCTCGGTAGTTGTCGCGGCTACGGTGTAGTTTCAGAAACACGGCCTGAAAAACGTCCTCGGCAGCAGCCCGATCGCCTAACTGCTTCAAAAGATATCCCATCACCCGGCTTTTATGCCGGGCGTACAACTGATCAAAGCCCGCCTGCTCTCCCCTGGCATAGGCCTGCATTAACTCTTCATCGGTCACAATTCGCGTTCTCCCCTTGTAAAAAATTACGCAGCAGAGGACCCGAATGTGACGATCAGCAAAAAATCGAACTGTCACAACTGCGGATAGCGCTGCGTATTTACCAACAAGATGCCCCGTATTTTCATTTTACCAGTCGAAAAAGGAGAAAAAAGATGCCAAAGACACGTTTTGACCGCTTCCTGTTGCTGACCCTCGCTGCCGCCCTGCTGCTGTCGCCACAGTTTGCCTGGGCCCACTGCGACACCCTCGACGGGCCGGTGGTGATTGACGCGCGAGCTGCATTGGCCGCCCAAGATGTCACGCCGGTCCTCAAATGGGTCCGCGCCGAGAATGAGGCTGAGATTCGTGCCGCCTTCGACCAGACGCTCAAGGTGCGGCAACTTGACGGCACCGCGCAAGAACTGGCCGACCACTATTTCTTTGAAACTCTGGTACGGGTTCACCGTGCCGGCGAAGGTGCCCCCTACACCGGCCTGAAGACCGGAGGGACCATTCCGGCGCCGATCGTCAAGGCGGACCAGGCGCTGGAGCAGGGGTCGGTCGACCAACTTGCCAAGGCAATCGCCAGCCATGTCGAGCAGGGGATTCGCGAACGGTTTGCCGCCGCCCGTGACAGTCGTCAGCACGCTGCGGAAAGCATCGCTGCCGGACGCGCCTTTGTCGCCGACTACGTGACCTACGTGCACTATGTCGAAGGGATCGTTGCGGCGGTACACGCCGGTCCGCACCACGGCGAGAAGGCAGCAGCCGAGGGGCATGCCCACTGAATAATACGCAAAGCGGCCCGGCGATTGAATGCCGCCGGGTCGCTTCATGCTCCATCGGATATGATAGTTACAATAGTTGTTTGCAAAGAGCTATTTCAGCCGCACTTTTTCGCTTTTGTCGATCTGCACCACGTGGCCGTCCTGGATGACCAGGGTCACGCTGCCGTAACGGATTTCCCTGATCGCTTCCCGCAAGCGGCCTTCGAGATCCTTGTTCCAGACCTCAGCGGCCTGCGTCTGCTCCCTGCTGTGCATGTAAACCTCCCTGGCCGGGTTCCGTGCCCGGGCTAAATCTGGTAATCGGGTGCGAAAACCCGGATATTGGTCGGCTCGATAAACACCTGTTCGCCCGCCTTCAACCCGAGGCTGCGATACTGGTCGCGCGGCAGTTCGGCATGGACCGTCTCGCCGTTATCGAGGCGCTTCAATTCGATACGCGGCAGCGCTCCCGCTCCCTGCACGAACACCACTTCGGCGGCGATCTCCTCGCCGGTTCCCCGGATGCGGCGGATGCGGATGTCGCCGGGACGCACATAACCGATGGAACCACCATCACTGCTGACCGGGCAGGCGATGGCTCCGGCCCGGTTATCACCGCCACGGCAATGAAACAGATTGACATGGCCCAGGAAACTGAAGACAAAGGGAGTGGCCGGATGGTCATAAACCTGCTCCGGGGTGCCGACCTGTTCGATCTTCGCCTGATTCATCACCACCACCCGGTCAGCCACCTCCAGCGCCTCTTCCTGATCGTGGGTGACGAAGACGCTGGTGACGTGGATTTCGTCGTGCAGTTTGCGCAGCCAGCGGCGCAACTCCTGGCGCACCTTGGCATCGAGTGCGCCGAAGGGTTCGTCGAGGAGCAGCACCTTCGGCTCGGTCGCCAGCGCCCGGGCCAGTGCGACACGCTGGCGCTGGCCGCCCGAGAGTTGTGACGGGTAGCGATCGGCCATATTGTCGAGCTGGATCAGATGCAGCAGTTCGTTCACCCGTTTTCTAATGTGCGCCTTATCCTGGCGTTCGGCGCGTGGCTTGACAGTCATACCGAAGGCGATGTTGTCGAACACCGTCATGTGCCGGAACAGGGCATAGTGCTGAAAAACGAAGCCGACCTGGCGCTCGCGTACTCTACGTTGCGTGGTCTCCTCGCCGTCAAAATGGATGCTGCCGGAATCCGGGGTTTCCAGTCCGGCAATGATGCGCAGCAGAGTGGTTTTGCCCGAGCCCGATGGCCCGAGCAGCGCCACCAGCTCCCCGGAGGGAACCTGCAGGTCAATTGCATCGAGGGCGGTGTAGTCGCCAAATTTTTTCGAAATATTCTGAACCTGGATACCCATCGTTATTCCACTCCAATCGGTTTACTGGTGGCTTTTGCGTCCTGATGAATCTTCTTCTCCAGCAGTGCCTTGGCCACCAGGGTGAAGATCGCCAGCAAAGCGAGCAGCGAGGCCACGGCAAAGGCGGCGGCGAAGTTGTATTCGTTGTAGAGGATTTCGACGTGCAGCGGCAGGGTGTTGGTCAGCCCCCGGATGTGGCCGGAGACGACCGAGACCGCGCCGAACTCTCCCATCGCCCGGGCATTGCAGAGGATCACCCCGTAGAGGACCCCCCAGATGACATTGGGCAGGGTCACGCGGAAGAAGATCTGCCAGCCGCTGGCGCCCAGCACCAACGCCGCCTCTTCTTCCTCGGTCCCCTGCGCCTGCATCAACGGAATCAGTTCGCGGGCAACGAAGGGAAAAGTCACGAAGATGGTCGCCAGCACGATACCGGGGACGGCGAAAATCAGCTTGATGTCGTGTTCGGCCAGCCAGGGACCGAACCAGCCCTGTAGGCCGAACAGCAGCACGTAGATCAGGCCGGAGATGACTGGAGACACTGAAAACGGCAGGTCGATCAGGGTGATCAGAAACGCTTTGCCGCGAAACTTGAACTTGGTAATCGCCCAGGCGGCGGCAATACCGAAGACCAGGTTGAGCGGTACGCTGATGGCGGCAGTAAGCAGGGTCAGACGGATCGCCGCCAGGGCATCCGGCTCGATAATGGCCGCCCAGTAGGTGTCGAGCCCCTTCTCCAGGGCCTGGACGAAGACCGCAGCCAGAGGCACCACCAGAAACAGGGCGAGAAAGGCCAGCGCCAGACCGGTCAGCAGCCAGCGCACTGCCTTCGGTTCGGTCAGGGCGGCGTCGCTCTTTGCTGCCAGTGGAATGGATTGCGTTGTCATGATTGTTTCCTCAACGTTCAGCGTGGCGGCGCGCCCACCACTGAATCAGGTTGATGGTGAGCAGGATCAGAAATGAAAAAGCGAGCATCACCGTGGCGATGGCGGTGGCGCCGGCGTAGTCGTACTGCTCAAGCTTGGTAATGATCAGCAGGGGCGTGATTTCCGAGACCATCGGCATGTTGCCGGCGATGAAGATGACCGAGCCGTATTCGCCGATGGCCCGCGCATAGGCCAGGGCGAAACCGGTCAGCAGCGCTGGGGTGACCGCCGGGAAAATGACCCGGACAAAGGTCTGCCAGCGGTTGGCGCCGAGGCAGGCGGCGGCCTCCTCCAGCTCTTTTTCCATGTCCTCCAGCACCGGCTGGACCGTGCGCACCACGAAGGGGAGGCCAATGAAGGTCAGCGCCACCATGATCCCCAGCGGCGTGTAGGCGACCTTGATGCCGAGCGGCGCCAGATATTGGCCGATCAGACCGTTTTCCGCGTAGAGCCCGGCCAGGGTGATGCCGGCCACCGCCGTCGGCAGGGCAAAGGGGAGATCGACCAGGGCATCGATCACCCGCTTGCCAGGAATTCTGTAGCGCACCAGCACCCAGGCAACCAGCAGGCCGAAGACGCCGTTGACTAGGGCGGCGACCAGGGCGGCGCCGAAGGTCAGGCGAAACGAAGCGAGTACCCGGGCCGAGGCGACCGTCCCCCAGAAAGCCTCCCAGGAGAGGGTGGCGGTCTTGAACAGCAGCCCGGAGAGAGGAATCAGCACGATCAGGCTGAGGTAGAGAATCGTGAAGCCCATGGCCAGCCCGAAACCGGGCAGGACGCTGCGCTGTTTTAAGATGAAGTTCATCGGTTCATGCTCCCTGTGGTCGTCCACTCGGGTGAAGGTGCCGGGGCAGAGGTCACCTCTGCCCCGGCAGTGACTTCAGCGGCTCGGGACATAGATCTGATCGAAAGTGCCGCCATCGGCAAAGTGGGTTTTCTGGGCGTTCTGCCAGCCACCGAAAACCTCGTCGACGGTAAACAGGTTGACCTTCGGAAAGCGGGCGACGTCGGCCGGATCGGCATGCTCGGGAGCGACCGGACGATAGTAGTGCCTGGCCGCCAGCTTCTGCCCGACCGGGCTGAACAGATACTCAAGGTAGGCTTTGGCCACCTCGGTGGTGCCATGCTTCTGCGCCACCTTGTCGACCACCGTCACCGGCGGTTCGGCGAGAATGGAAATCGACGGGACGACGATCTCGAACTGATCGGGTCCCAGTTCGTTGATGGCCAGAAAGGCTTCGTTCTCCCAGGAGAGGAAGACATCGCCAATCCCGCGCTTGACGAAGGTGGTGGTCGAACCGCGCGCGCCGGAATCGAGTATCGGCACGTTTTTGTACAGGGCGGTGACGAAATCCCGGGCGGCTTTTTCATCGCCACCGTTCTTTTTCAGAGCAAAACCCCAGGCGGCCAGAAAGTTCCAGCGGGCGCCGCCGCTGGTTTTTGGGTTGGGGGTGATGACAGAGACGCCCGGTTTGACGATGTCGTCCCAATCCTTGATTCCCTTGGGGTTGCCCTTGCGCACCAGAAAGACGATGGTCGAGGTGTAGGGAGCGCTGTTATGCGGCAGGCGATTTTGCCAGTCCTTGCCGAAATGTCCGGTCTTCTCGGCGATGGCGTCAATGTCGTAAGCCAGCGCCAGGGTCACCACGTCGGCCTCCAGGCCGTCGATGACCGCCCGCGCCTGCTTGCCGGCGCCGCCGTGCGACTGATTGACCTTCACCGTGTCGCCGGTTTTCGCTTTCCAGTAGTCGGCGAAGGCCACGTTGTACTCCTTGTAGAGTTCCCGGGTCGGGTCATAGGAGACGTTGAGGAGGGTGACCTCCTTGGCCAGGGCCAGGCTGCCGGTGAAGAGGCCAAGGACGAACAGCGCGAGGGTCAGTCGCGGGATGAGTCTGTTTCGGAACATGAGTGAATCTCCTTATAAAATGGGGTTTAAACGGTTCTTTCAATACGCGACCTGGAAGCGGGTGAGCAGGACTTTTTCCGTCTCTCGGTCGCCACTGGCGCTCCCCTGGTCAAACCTGGTCTGTTCGTAATTTAGCGCAACCTTGAGGTTGCGGCTCAGGTGCCAGTTGAGCCCCGCCCCCCAGGCGATCGCTTCCTCGGCGTATTTGGTCGGATCGGCGAACAGCGGGAAAGCGTCGCCGTCGATCTTCAATTCATGATAACGCGCAGCCAGCTCCAAGGCGCCCCAGTTCCCCGCATGGGGATCGAAGGGGCGTTTCGGCTTGACCCCCTTGAAGGAGGCTTCCTCGCCGGTCACCACCCAAGAGGCCGCCACCTGCCAGGCCTGGTTGGCCAGATCCTCGGTGGTGGCGCCGCTTTTCACCTCCTGGACCGAGCGCACATACTCGGCGAGCAGCCCGAAGGGGCCGGCGCACCAGTAAGCCTGGGGCGAAACGCGCCAGCGCCTGCCGTCGGCGGTCACGCCGCTGGCATATTTGAAGAAGGTCTGCTGTCCGGGCGACTTGAAGGAGGGGAGGCTCCCCTCCTGATTGCCGTAACTTCCGGCCACGCCAATTCCCAGCCCCTTCAGGGCTGCAATCTCCGTATTTTTGAACGGATGGGCAAAGAGGCGCGCCGCGACATCCTTGTCGTCATTGCTGTCACCGTCGGTGCTGCCGCCGTCAACGCCGCCGTTGAAGACGCCGACGGCGTAGCTCAGGGTGCCGCCCCCCAGGTCACCGGCGACCTGCAAACCGATATCACGGTTGGGAACCAGGCTGGTCGGCAGGGCCCGTTCGACGAAGAGCAGGCTCGCGCCGGATTGCAGCCGCTCCAGCCCCACCGGGGGCTTGAACTTGCCGACCCGGACCTGGGCCGCCGCCCAGTGGTTCGACTGCAGGTAGGCATCGAGCAGTTCGGTCTTGCCGCGGCCGAAATCAGGCATAATGCGGAACTGGTAGTACTTGTTCAGGGTCCCTTCAATGATCGGCCGCACCCGCCGCAGCAGCAGATCGTTGGTTGCGCTTTGCTGCCCGTCGTCCAGATAGAAGCGCCCGTCGGCCTGCACGTAGCCGCGCAGCTTCAGCTGCCAGGCGCCGTCGGCCGAGCGGATCGCGAACCCCTTCTCGCCAGCCTCGACCACGCCTCGCTTGGCGGCCTCCTTGTCAGCGGCCTCTTTTTCCAACTCCAGTTTCCGTTCCAGAATGCGGATCTTCTGGTCGAGCTGCTGCCAGTGCTCCTCAGCCAGAGGCACCGCCCCTGCCTTGCCTGCGGTCAGCAGAAGTCCCGCGACGAGGACCCATCCCATAAACCGGTTGCCATGCATCACTTTTCTCCTTTTCGCAATGAGTTTTGGCTTCCGGTCGTCCGGTCGGCACAATCTCCTGAAAATTCCTTACGGCCTCCGCTGGTGCGGTCGGCCATTCACGAACATTCAAAACCATCAGATATTCAAACGATACCCTCGAACAGCACGCTACTTAGATAACGCTCGCCGGAGTCCGGAAGGATCACCACGATCTTCTTTCCAGCAAATTCGGCTTGGGCGGCCAGGCGCGCCGCCACCGCCACCGCTGCGCCGCAGGAGATCCCGGCGAGGATACCCTCTTCCTTAGCCAGACGACGGGCGAAGTCGATGGCCTCATCATTGGTCACCTGCTCGACCTGGTCGACAACCGACAGATCGAGGGTGTCCGGGATGAAACCGGCGCCGATCCCCTGGATCTTGTGCGGCCCGGGCTGGATGGCCTGGCCGGCCAGGTGCTGGCTGATGACCGGTGAATCGCTCGGCTCGACCGCCACCGAGTGGAGGGGTTTACCCTTATCCTGTTCGAAGAATTGCCCGATGCCGCTGATCGTGCCGCCGGTGCCGACCCCCGAAACCAGCACATCGACATCGCCGCCCGTCGCCTCCCAAATTTCCGGGCCGGTGGTGCTGCGATGAATGGCCGGGTTGGCCGGGTTCTTGAACTGATGCAGCAGCACGTACCGGTCCGGCTCGCCGGCCGCCAGTTCTTCCGCCGCCGCGATGGCGCCACCCATCCCCTTGGCTCCGGGGGTCAGCACCAGGTTGGCGCCAAATGCCTTGAGCACCTTGCGCCGCTCCAGGCTCATGGTCTCAGGCATGGTCAAAGTAATGGGAATGCCCCGGGCGGCGGCGACGAAGGCCAGGGCGATGCCGGTGTTACCGCTGGTCGGTTCGACGATCTCCTTGCCGGGGCCCAGCAATCCATCTTTTTCGGCGGCCCAGATCATCGCCGCACCGATGCGACATTTGACGCTGTAGGCCGGATTGCGCCCCTCAATTTTGGCGTAGACCTCCGCCCCATTTGGGACGATGCGGTTCAGTTTGACCAACGGGGTGTGGCCAATACTCAGTGAATTGTCGATAAACGTCTGGCTCATGGCGATCTCCTTGGCTTGTTGTGTTACTTTATCTATCGATTTAGTAGTCTAATGCTCAAAAAAAATCAGATGGAGAAATCAATCACTCCTTTAGCTGCCTTTGCAGCTTCGTGCGAACGAGCCAGGACATCCTTGATGGAGGTGTGATCGAGAATGCCCGCGATAGCATTGCGGACGTCCTTCATCACCAGTCGGATGCCACAGGTTCCTTCATCGTCGCATTCCTCGCATTTCTGGTAAGCGGTTTCACTGGCGCAGGGGATCGGTGCCAAAGGGCCCTCAAGAATACGAATGGCCTGGCCCATGGTCACAACGGCCGGATCTTTAGCGAGAAAGTAGCCGCCCCCCTTGCCCTTGCGACTGGCAAGGATGCCGGCGTTTTTTAACTGCAACAGGATCAATTCCAGAAATTTCTTGGGAATCCCTTCCTGCTCGGACAGGTCGACAATCTGGACGGGACTTGCGCCATATTTGCGCCCCAGAGCCAGCAAGGCCAAGAGGCCGTATTTGGTTTTTTTTGAAATCATCCCTTTATCCTATAGTTTTAATAGACTAAATGATTTTTCAAAACTGTCAACTGAAAAATTCTATCATCTCAGTGCCGAAAACAACAAAGCGTACCTACTTAAAGTGTCGTTTTGCCTACGGCTATGGGTAGTGAGGACACCTGACTCACGTGGAAGTCAGCCACTTCGAGCTCCATAAGTCGAAAATCATTCCTGCCTGTCGAAAAATGGGGTTATTTCTGCAGGTCAGTCGAAAACAATTTATTCCTGGTCGGGAAAAAGTCTATTCGATTCAAATTCTGAGGCGCTTTCTCGTCGTCTTAATTGACTCACTTTTATAGAACCGGATCCTCTTCCGGGAAAGCTGCCCACGATCGTTGGACCGCGTCAGGCTCTTGGACGCGACCTGATAAAAATAGCTCAACCTCCTCCCGGTTACGCAGACACGGATTGTGACGTCCGCTCAGCCAGTCGGACAACTGCTCCGGGTCACGGCCCATCTCAGCACCGAGTTGCTCTAACGTGAGTCCTTTGATCAGCTTGTACCAAGCCAGTCTTTCCATCAGACCCTCGGGGTGGGGAAGAGGATTGTAGCCGAGGAAATTTATAATGTTCGGCATGTAGCCCAATGCTATTGTCGACCAGCCATTTTCCCAGTTCCAAATGGTGGAGGTAGTCACACCGATCTGAATTGCGACATCTTTTTGGTACAATCCAAGCTCAAGGCGGCGACGGCGCAGGTGATCGCCGAGGGTGACGGGCTCTTTGACGAGTTCTTCATGTGGCTGTACTTTAAGGGGAATTTCGATTTTGTGCGGAGTTTTCTGTGAGTTGGAATACTTGTAAAAGATGTTCAAACCCCTGCCCCTGCGGCTACCTCGGTGACTCCCAGCACGCCTGCAGCTGCACCCCGCTGATGGTGCAGCGCTACCGCGCCCGCCTCTCCGGCCCCCTGCTCGACCGCATCGACCTGCACGTCGAAGTCCCCCGCGTGCCGCACCGCGATCTGGCCGACCCGCGCGACGGCGAGAGCAGCGCCGATATCCGCGCCCGCGTCAACCGCGCCCGCGACGTGCAGCGCGCGCGCTTCGCCGATCTCGGCATCCACGCCAACGCCCAGATGCAGGCCCGCCACATCCGCAAGTTCTGCGTCCTCGACGACGCCAGCCGCAAGCTGCTCGAATCGGTCACCGACCGCCTCGGACTCTCGGCGCGCACCTACACCCGCATTCTCAAGCTCGCCCGCACCATCGCCGATCTCGCCGGCGGCGAGACCATTACTCAGGGGCATCTCGCCGAGGCGATCCAGTATCGGTCGCTGGACCGGCGCACGACCTAGCGAAAACACCGCCCGCTTTGCGCAACCGGGGAAGCCCCGGTCCGCAAGGAACCGGAGCACGCTTGGCAAATCGATTTATGTACCAAAAAACGGTTTTTTTCTTTGTTTTTCAATTGGTTGACTTGTCGCGACCCCGACCCCGCAATGACCCACAGTGGCAATGGCGTCCACTTCATGATGCCGCCGAAGAGGTTGACCGGAATCCTCTTCACCTTGGCCTCGAAGAGAATAACCTTGAAGGCCTCGATAACCCACTCGATGATGGTCCCCCCTTCGGTGGTCACCATCAAGGGTCATCTTGGAGGTAGCACGGATCAACCAGAATGCCGATCTACCGCTCATCGGAGAAACGTACCCCTCTACTCTCCCCCAATAGGCTGTCACCTGCTGGAAGGCTATCAGGCTCACTTGCCAAAAGCAGCCAGGAACACCTTGAGCAGCTGCGGGTCGTTGGACTTGATGGCTCCGGAAAGAAAGTCCTTCATCCCAGGAATGTACCCTTCATTCCAAACCTTCTGGAAAAACTCCGGGGTCGTCTTGCAGACACAATCGGCTTCTTCTACTGCTTTTCCATCGTCAACCCGACAGAAGTCCGGACCCAGGGTCACTGTCTTTTTAACTTCTTCCATGGTGTAGTAAAAGGTCACGGGCTGCTGGATGGCCCCGGGAATAAAGCTCGCTTCCAGACTGTCGAAAATCTCTTCAACCATCTCTTCCTCCAAAACCTGGCAAATGGACCGAGGGGGCCGATCATCACTGGGGAACTTACAGGGCCGCGATCTTTTCGGTCAGCACAGGAATAAACTGTTTCAGGTCAGCCACCACCAGTACGTCGGCCACCTCGCCGATCGGGGCATCCTTGTCGGTGTTGACCGCCACCACGAATTCGGACTTCTTCATCCCGGACAAGTGCTGAATAGCGCCTGAGATGCCGCAGGCCATATAGAGCTTCGGCGAGACACTCTGACCGGTGGTACCCACCTGCCGGGTGTGCTCGGCCCAACCGGCATCGACCACCGGGCGGCTGGCGCCGTACTCGCCACCCAGAACCTCGGCCAGCCGGGCGATCACCTCAACATTCTCCGGCTTCCCAATGCCGCGGCCGGCACTGACGATGATCTCGGCCTTGGACAGGTCGACCCCGGTCTTCTCGGCGGCCTCGTAGCCGGCGAACTGAAGCCCGCAGGCTCCCTCGACATCCACCTTCTCCACCTTGGGCGCTCCCGCCGGCTCGCCCTGCAGAGCGAATGCTCCGGCCTGCAGGGTCACCACGGTGGTGGGGGTCTTGGGCTTCACCGCCCGGCGCAGCTTAGCGTTGCAGGCGGGGACCACGAAACTGCCCTCCCGGTAGTTGACCACCTCCGAGACCTGGGCCGCCTGCAGCGCCATAGCCAGCCGCGGGGCCAGGTCCCAGCCGTAGGAGGAATGGGCAAGGACCACCAGGTCGGGTTTTTCCTGCTCGATCACTTTCAGCAGCAGCTGCTTGTGCGTCCCGGGGGCAAATTCCCCGTGCTTGGCGGCATCGGCCAGATGCAGTTTACCGTCGAACCTGGGAAGCTGGGCCTCGCTGCCGACAAGAAACATCGCGGCTTGCGCCCCGAGCCGCTGCGCAAAGGCCACCAGCTCATAGGTTGAGTCGAGCAGTTTTCCTTCTCTATATTCACCTACCAGAAGTGCTTTCATGATCTCCTCCTAGGCCAGTACGCCGGTTTTTTCTTTCAGAATCTTGATCAGTTGATCGGCCAGTTCGCCGACCTCCCCTTCGAGCACCAGACCGCCCCCCTTCTTCTCAGGGAAGTACATCTTTTGGGCTTCCAGGCGTGCCTCGGTTTTGAGTAGATCCGCAACTTCCACGCTCAGAAGCTCCTTTTTCTTGGCCTTCATGATGTTGGGCAATGTGGGATAGCGTGGGGTGTTGAGGCCCAGCTGACAGGTGATCATGGCTGGAATTTTGGCCTTGACCACCGCCTTCAGCCCCCCTTCGAGCTCGCGTTTGGCGGTAACGGTTCCCTCGTCGAAGGCAAACTCGATCACGGTGGTAATCGCCGGTAGCCCGAGCATCTCGGCAACCAGCACCCCGATCTGAGCGGAGCCGCGGTCCTGGGACTGCATGCCGGTAAAGATCAGATCAAAACCCTTGTCCTTGGCAAACTCGGCGATCATCGAGGCGATCTCGAAGGGATCCTTGGCGTGGCTCTGATCGTTCTTGATATGCACCCCCCGGTCGCAGCCCATGGCCAACGCCTTTTTCATCGTCTCCTTGACCCGCTCGGGGCCGATGGAGAGCACGGTGACCTCGGGAGAGCCGCCATGCTGCTCCTTGAGCTGCACCGCTTGCTCCACGGCGTACTCGTCATACTCGTTTATCCGCCAAGCCAGATCCGCCCCATCGTACCAGACCCCCTCGGCGTTGACCTTGAACTTCGATTCCATGTCCGGAACCTGTTTGATGCATACAAGAATCTTCATCATCTTCCTCCGCTTTGGTTTATGGGGTAAGCCGCTCGGCAAGAATCTCTGCGACATCTCTGGGGCGAAGCTGCCCTTCGAGTTCGGCCCCCTTCACCCCATCCTCGAACATGGTCAGACAGAAGGGGCAGTTGGAAACCAGAGTCGGCGGACCTGCTACGGCGGCCATCTGCACCCGTTTCACGTTGATGCGGCTGCCGAGTTTCTCCTCGGCCAGGATTCGCCCGCCGCCGGCGCCGCAACAGAAGCTCTCCGCTTCGCTCTTGGCCATCTCGGCAATCGTGCCGCCGGCTGCCTGAAGCAGGGTGCGCGGGGCCTGGTAAATGTCGTTGTAGCGCCCCAGGTAGCAGGAGTCGTGATAGGTACAGTCGAACGCTTCGCCTTTGAAGTTGAGCCGGCCCTGCTGCTGCAGTCGCTCGAGAAAAAGGGTGTAGTGCTCCACTTCGGTCTCAAAACCCAGATCGCGGTAGTCCTTGGCCAGGGTGTTGAAGCAGTGAGGGCAGGCGGTGACCACCTTGCTTACCCCGTAGCTTTTGATCAGTTCGATGTTCTCGGCGGCCAGGCTCTGGTAGAGGTATTCGTTGCCGAGCTTGCGCACCGGCTCGCCGCAGCATTTCTCCTCCTTGCCGAGGATGCCGACCTTGAGCCCGGCCGCCACGCAGAGCTGCACGAAGCTTTTGGCCACGGCGATGTTGCGCTTGTCGAAGGAGGCGTAGCAGCCGACGAAGTAGAGAATATCCAGATCCGCACCGCCTTCGGAATCCATCCCTTCTTCCAGCACCACCACGGGCAGCCCTTCGGCCCAGTCGCCGCGGGAGGCATACCCCATCCCCAGGGGGTTGCCGTTGACCTCGACCTGGTCAACCGCCGTCATCACCTCCTCGCCGGGGAACTCCCCTTCCATCAGCACCAGGTTGCGGCGCATCTCAACGATCTTGTTCACATGCTCGATGGAGGCCGGACAGGTTTCCTGGCAGGCGCGGCAGGTGGTGCAGGACCACAGGACGTCCTTGCCGCAGGTCTCGACCAGGCTCGCCTCGGGGGTGTTGAAGGCCACCTCGCCGATCTGGTTGACCACCTTCATCGGCGAGAGGGGCTTGTCGGTGGTGTGGGCTGGACAGCGGTCCTGACACCTTTTGCACTCGGTGCAGGCATCCGAGTCAAAGATGTCCTTCCAGGCGAGATCGGTGATCTTGCTGGCACCGAAGCTCTCGGCGGCCTCGTCTTCCAGGTCGATCGTGGTCAGGTTCCCCTTCGGGCCCCGGTCGGCCAGCAGGTAGTTGGCCGGGGTAGTGAAAATGTGACGGAACTTGGTGAAGGGGATCGAGCTGATAAAACCGATCACCAGGGCAAAGTGCCCCCACCAGGTGGCGGTGTGCAGGGTACGCAGGGTGGCCTCATCCAACCCGGAGAGAGCCTTGGCGAAGACCAGACCCACGGGGGACCAGGCGGCGAGCGGGGTTCCCAGTTCGGTGATGGCTATGCGCGCCCCCTCCAGGACGAAGCCGGTGAAAAGGATGGCGAAGAGCAGAGCGTGCATGAGCAGATCGTCCGGCTTCGTCTCGAGCCCCGCCGGGCGCACCAGGTAGCGGCGCACGAACAGCCCGAGCAGCATCGCCGCGGCCACCAGCCCGGCCAGATCGAGCACCACCGAGAAGAGCAGGTAGAAGTTTCCTTTGAGGAACTTGACGCCGAACAGCGGGTCGGTGAAGTCGGCCTGCACCACGATCAGACAGGTGCCGATAAAGAGCAGAAAAAAGCCCCAGAAGAACAGACCGTGGGCCGTTCCCGGCCCCTTGACCCGCAACACCTGGCTCTGTCCCAGGGCATTTTTTACCAACGCGCCAACCCGCTCACCAAGCTCGTCGGTTCGCGAAAGCGGCCGCCCTTGTTTGTAGACCTTGATGCGCTGCAGAACTCCCCAGGCCAGGACTGCCACCGAGGCAAAAGTCAGCAGGTACATGGGAATCAGCACCCCTGCCCCGTTGCCGATGTTCCAGTAGATTTCTCGCGTAAATTCCACTTTTTACCTCCCCTGCCCCACTTATAGGTTCCAGGTTTTTTAGTCTCTGGTAATGGCAGAGCCGATAACGATGCGCTGGACTTCGCTGGTCCCTTCGTAGATTTCGGTGATCTTGGCGTCGCGCATCATGCGCTCCACGGGGAACTCCCGGGTGTAGCCATAGCCGCCGAAGACCTGTACCGCCTGGGTCGTGACCTTCATCGCCGTTTCCGAAGCGATCAGCTTGGCCATGGCCGACTCCTTGGAGTAAGAGAGCCCAGCGCTGGCCTTGTAAGCAGCCTGGTAAACCACCAATCGCGCCGCCTCGATCTGGGTGGCCATGTCGGCCAGCATGAACTGGATGCCCTGAAAATTGACGATGGGCATGGCGAACTGCTTGCGTTCCTTAGCATATGCCACAGCCGCGTCAAACGCACCCTGCGCGATGCCGAGGGCCTGGGAGGCGATGCCGATGCGGCCACCGTCGAGAGTCTTCATGGCGATCTTGAACCCCTTGCCCTCTTCCCCCAGCAGGTTCTCCTTGGGAATGCGGCAGTTTTCGAAAACCAGTTCGTAGGTGGGCGAAGAGCGGATCCCCATCTTCTCTTCCTTCTTGCCGAAAGAGAAGCCGGGGGTGCCTTTTTCGACAATAAAGGCGCTGATGCCGTGATGCTTCTTCGCCTCCCTGTCGGTGCGGGCGAAGACCACGTAGGTTTCGGCCTCGCCACCGTTGGTGATGAAGATCTTGGATCCGTTGAGCACCCACTGGTCGCCATCGAGAATTGCGGTGGTCTTAGTACCGCCGGCATCCGAGCCGGCCGAAGGCTCGGTGAGGCCGAAGGCGCCCATCTTGGCCCCCTCGGCCAACGGCACCAGATACTTTTGCTTCTGCTCCTCCGTACCGAACAGGTAGATCGGATTGGCGCCCAGAGACAGATGTGCCGAGAGGGTCACCCCGGTCGAAGCGCAGACCCGGGAGAGCTCCTCAACGGCGATGGCGTAACTGAGGTAATCGGCGCCGGCGCCGCCGTATTGCTCGGGAAAGACAATGCCGGTCAGACCCAGCTCCGCTAATTTGCCGAACATCAACTCCCGGTCGAAGCGCTCCCGCTCGTCGCGCTCCTTGGCGCTGGGGGCGATTTCGGCTTCTGCGAAACTGCGAACCGTTTCGCGAATCAGGCTCTGTTCTTCGGTCAATTCAAATTTCATCATTTCCCCCGTCATTTTTACTGCCGGTTTACGTTTTTAAAGAAGAACTGCACTCTCCCTCCGTCTTTATTGGGGCGGCAGGTGAAGAACACGCGACACTCGCTCCAAAACCTCAACCGGATCTGGCTGTTTGCCAGGCAGTCGTCGGACTGCTCATGGATCGACAGTTTCCCGGATTCACTCTGCACCCACCTTCCCTTTTCCAGCCTTATATATTATCTTTACGTTAAGGTCAACAAAAATCATAACGATATTCTACTGCACCCAATGGGGATAAATCTGGAGCACCAACCTCCAGCTTGACAAGCCCCCTGAAGCCTGGTAGGTTAGCCGAAATTATTAACGTAAAGGTAAAGGCCATGAATGAGAACAAACAGGATCTTGTGCCAATCGGTGAACTGGCCAAGAAACTAGCGATAACCACGAGAACCATTCGCTATTATGAGGAAATAGGGCTTATGGGCCCTCCAGAAAGGCTGGGTGGAGGCAGGCGTCTGTACAACAAGGACGACATTCTCAGGCTGAAGTTCATCCTCAAGCTGAAGGAACTTGGAATCACCCTGAATGAAATGCAGGAACTTGCCGAAAATTTTGATATCCACAATCAGAATTTCGATTCGATAACCCCAAAACTTCTGGACATCCTCGACCGTCACATCTACAAGGTGGATGAAAAAATCTCCAATCTGTCCTCGCTGCGCAAGGACATCGTTGATTACCGGGCCAGAATCTCCGACATCCTGAAAGAGAAAATGCCTATATCTTAAAAGGTCCTCCCCTATCCCGAGATGGGTTTTTCGGGCACGGGAGACTTTTTGGTTTAATCACCCATCCGACTTGGTGAATTGATTTCCAATGAAAATGTCTGACACTTTTTCCACCGACATTGAAGTGCGGTTTTCGGATCTCGATGCTTACGGGCATGTCAACAACGCGGTCTTCTTCACCTTCCTGGAAACGGCCCGGACCAAACTCCTGCTCAACAGTTTTCCTGAATTCCAGAGCACCGGATTGCTGTTTCTGGTGGCCAGGGCCGAATGTGACTACAAAAGCCCCATTGAGCTTTCCGACCGGGTCGTCGTTTTGATGCGCCTTGCCCGAATCGGCAACTCGAGCTTCGACATCGATTACACGTTGCATAACGGCGACGGAACCATTTTTGCCAAGGCAAAGACGGTTATGGTCTGCTACGACCGGCAACTCGGGAAAACCGTTCGGGTACCGGAGCGGTTCAAACGGGCCCTGGCAACTTAACTCCTCAGTTTCAGCAGCCTCCGCACCCTCTTCTTCGTCCCGCTGACCAGGTAGGGGGTCAGGCGCCCCTTTTCCCTAAGCATTCGCTTGAACAGGTCTTTCCGCTTCTCCGGCGGGATCTGTTTTTCGCTGCGCGCCACAAGAGATATCGCCTTTTTGGCGCAGGCGGATATGCAGGCGCCGCACCCCAGGCAGCTCTCCTCGTTGATCGCGCCATAGTGCCGCAGTTCGCCCTCCCCCTCTGTGGCGGCTTCCCGGCCGATCGCCTTGACGTTGCAGGCGGCAAAACAGAGCCCGCAGCCGTTGCAGATCTCCACGTTGATGGCGGCCAGAAAAGGGGTTTTGGCGATGCCCTCATGGTATCCGAGCTGCACCCCGGCCAGCAGTTCGCAGCAGCAGGAGCAACAGTTGCAGATGAAGGAGGGCTTGTGGCGGATGTTGTCGGTAACATGAGTGAGGTTGAGTTCCCTGGCCCGGTCGAGAACAGCCAGCAACTCGTCGGTGCTCTTCGCCTCGGCAAACCCTCTGCGGACCATGAACTTCGCCGCCGTCCCCAGGGAGATGCAGCCCCCCTCCAGTGGCGCTCCCTTATGGCAGGTCTCGCCGAGGTGCTCTTTTTTGTGGCGACAGTAGCACATCCCTACCGCTCCGTAGCCGGCCTGCCTGATGATTTCCCGGGCGCTCTCGTAGGTGGTGATCTCGGAGGTCACCGGAATCTGATCCTCGTAAACCAGGGAACGGGTCAGTTGGGTCTTGCTGCCGAAAAATTCCCTGGCCATCCCTTCCCGGGGGTTCTCGTACATGTATTCCGTCATCAGGCGCGCGACCTTCTCCAGGGGGAGGTCGGTGCGGTTCTTCATGAATGTGAACTCGAAAAAACCGATCAGCCCCGGCATCAGCATGTAATAGGTCGTCCCTGCGTAGGGGAGGTCCATCACCAGCCCCTTGTCGGCCATCTTCTCGAGGATTGGCTGCAGCTCCCCCTCGTCGATCTTCGCCAGGCGGCAGAGTTCGGGAAGCGTTGCCTCCTCCAAGGGAAATTTCGAGGCGACATAGGCCTCTTTTTCCTCGAAGAGCAGGGAGAGGATCTGGCGCAGCTTGGCGCTGTCGACCAGGCCGACCGGATACTTGTTCAGACGATCGATCAGAGGAACGATACTGCTTTTTGAGCCGATATGATGTCCCATGGGGCACCCCTTTCGTGAAACCGGCTATTGCCTCAGGCATTCGCGGATCAGGTTTCTTTTCGTGAAATGGAACAGCGTTGGCAGCCTGTCAGCACCTGGAAAAATCCGGGGTTCGTCCCTCCAAAAAGGCGGATATCGCCTCTCGGGCCTCAGGCCCGGCGAGGGCCTCCATGAAGTGCCTCCCCTCCCTCGACATGACCCCGGCCACCCTTTCGGCCTGCGACTCTTTGAGAAGGGCCTTGGTGAGGCGCACCGAACCCTGGGGTTTCTCCGCCAGCTTCCGGGCCTGACCGATGGCGCCCTGGAAGAGCTTTCCGTCGGGATAAATCCCGTTGACCAGCCCCATCTTCAGGGCCGCCTCGGCGCAGAAGGGCTCGCCCAGCAAAAGCAGCTCCGAGGCCCTGAGATGTCCGGCCAGCTTCGGCAGAAGGTAGCTCGATGCCGCTTCGGGGCAGAGGCCGAGGTTGACGAAAGGCAGCTGAAACACGGCTCCTTCGCCGGCGTAGACCAGGTCGCAGTGCAGAAGCATGGTGGTGCCGATCCCGACCGCGGGGCCGTTCACTGCCGCGACGAGCGGTTTTTTCGCCCCGCTGACCGCCGCCAGAAAGCGAAAGACTGGGCTGTCCTTCCCGCTGGGGGGAGCGTGGGCGAAATCGGCAAGATCGTTGCCGCTGGTGAAGCATTCGGCGGTTCCGTGCAGCAAAAGGACGCGCACCCGCTCGTCCTCTTCCGCCCTCGCTAGGGCCTCGGCCATCGCCTCGTACATCTTCAGGGAAAGGGCATTTTTCTTCTCCGGGCGGTTGATGCCGATGCGCAGCACCCCGTGCTGAAAACAGGTCTCGATCTGTTCCGTGCGCGCTTTTGCAATCATGGTCGTTAATCCTGTAGGGTGACTGAATATCCTCCCCCAGCGGGAAAAATGAGGGGAAACCGGAAAGCTTCCTCCACCGCAGGAGAGAGCAGCGCAGAGGAGGCGCTATGAGCCCCCCGATCGCGCAGCGGCAAACGGGGAGAACCTTTGAGGACCCGCCTCCGGTGGTCCCGGTGCATCAACCCTGCCCCAGCATCCCTTCCTTGAGATCCTCATCGGCCGGCTCTTCGCCCAGGTAAATCAGGAGGATCCCCTGCGCCACGGCAGGCGAATTCAGACTTCCCAGCAGCATGCCGTTGTGGCGGGCGCTGACGGTGCCGTCCCCGCCCAGTTCCAGGTCCACCACATCCCCGCGGACGAAATCGCTGGTGAACCAGGAGAGGAACCGATCGACGTCCTCACGCCCCTGCAGGTTGGGGGAATTGTTGGCGATCCCTTCTGCGAAGGCGTCCACGATCTTGAGCCGGTCGACCTTGTCATAGAGAAAGTTCATCCGGATCAGCTTCCCCCCCTTCTGCTCAAGGGCCTGGGCGGAGGAGGAGACCGGGGCGGCAGTGTAGAGCGACCCGATGTAGATTTTCATGAAGAACTTTTTCCGGACGCCGTATCCGTTGAGCCGCAGGGTCCGCCCCTGCACCTGCACCGTATCGTCCAACCTGACCCCGGCGACCTCCAAGGCATGCAGGTCGGCACAGGCCAGCGCCAGCAGCAGCAATGCCGGGACAATCCGTTTCATCTCGTCTCTCCCTTCCTGTCTCAGGCAACGCTGCGGCCCGCTTCAAACCCCTGGTGGACCGCGTCGATGACCATCCCCACGCCGGCGGCATCGCCGACGGTCCTGCAGGGGATGCCCCGCTGCTTCAGGACCTCCTGCATCCGGTTGCTGGAGCGGGTTCCCACCGCCAGCACCACGGTGTCGGCCGCGATCCTCTCCTGCCGCCCCTCCTGCTCGATACAGATCCCGTCAGGGGTGATCTCCAGCACCCTGGCAGCCACCCGGGCATCCACCCCGTAACGCTTCACATCCTGGAGCATCCCCCAGCGGGTGGTCTTGCCGAAATTGGCACCCAAGTCCTTGAGCATCTCGACGAGGACCACCTCCCGGCTCCCGCGGGTGGCCAGCTCGAGCAGATCCTGCGGACTCTCGGCCCCGTGGATCAGCAGAAACTTGAGGGCTTCGGCCGGCAGGGTTCCCTCCTCGGCCAAGGCCAGGGCGGTTTCCACGCCAACGGCGCCGCCGCCGACGATCGCCACCCTCTTGCCCGGGCGCACCTTGCCGTCAAGAACATCCCAGGCCTGAACCACATGGGGCAGATCGGCTCCGGGCATGGGGGGAGCCGCCGGCTCCCCCCCCGACGCCAGGATCACCTCATCGGGCCGCTCACGGTCCAGAAACTCCTCATGCACCTCGGTGCAGAGCAGCACCCGGATGCTGCGCGCTTCGACCTGACAGGCAAGGTCGCGGGCCAGCTGTGCGAACTCCTGCCGTCCCGGGGGCGCACCGGCGAGATGAAGCTGCCCCCCGAGGCGGTCGCTGCGCTCGGCCAGGACCACCTCGTGGCCCCTGTCGGAAGCGGCGATGGCTGCGCCCATGCCTGCCGCCCCCCCTCCGACCACCAAAATCCGGCGCCGGCTTTCGGCCCGCGCCACCGGCGTGCCCCCCTCGCGCCCCGCCCTTGGGTTGCACAGGCACTCCACCGCCTTCATCTTGAACAGGTTGTCGAAGCATCCCTGTCCGCAGGCTACGCAATGGACGATCTGGGACTCGCGCCCCTGCTGCGCCTTGAGGGGCAGTTCGGGATCGGCGATCAGGGCCCGGCCCATGGCGACCATGTCGCACTGACCCAGCTCGATCATCTGCCGGGCGGTATCCGGATCGTTGATGCGGTGACTGGCAATCACCGGGACATCGACCTTCTCCCGGATCCCCCGGGCCAGGTAACCGAAGGCGCCGCGGGGAACCTTGGTCACGATCTGCGGCACCGGCGCCTCGTGCCATCCGACATTGACGCACAGGGCATCGACGGAGCGCTCGACCAACTGCACGGCAAAGGCCTGCATCTCTCTTCGGCCGATCCCCCCGGGCATGAAATCGTTGCCGTTGAGCCTGACCAGCAGCGGGAACCGGGGACCGACCGCCCCACGAACCGCCTCGATGACCTCGAGACCGAAGCGCATCCGGTTCTCCAGGGAGCCGCCGTACCGGTCGCTGCGCTGATTGGTCAGCGGGGAGAGAAACGCGCTGATCAGGTAACCGGTGCCGCACAGCACCTCCACCGCGTCGAATCCCGCCTGCTTCACCCGCCCCGCGGCCTGGGCGAAACGCTCGATGAGCTGGGAGATCTCCTGCTCCTCCAGTTCCCGCGGGGTTTCCCCGGTCAAACGGGAAGCCAGCGGGGAAGGGGCGACGGGCCTTTTTCCCATCAACAAGAAGGAGTGATTGTAGCGGCCCGCATGATTGAGCTGAACCGAGCTCCTAGCCCCATTTTGCCTGATCGCATCGGCCAACCGCGCCAGCCCCGGGAGGTAGTCGTCCCGGTGGGCGCCGATGTGGGCGGAATGGGCCGAGAGCTCATCCACCGAGGCGTAACCGACGGTGATCATCCCGGCGCCTCCCCGGGCGCGCTCGGCGTAAAAATCGACGATCCGGTCGGTCACCTGAAAATTGCGGCACATGTTCAAGTGCATGGCCGGCATGAAGATGCGGTTCTTTACTTCCAGGCCGTTGATGGTGATCGGCTGGAACAGCAGGTCATTCATTCTCGACTCCATTCTCGGGTCGGATCAGGGCCCGGAACGCGGGCTCGACAGCCTGGAACAACCCGATCTGCTCCAGGGAATTCTTCAGCTTTTGCGGGTCGGCGAGGAAATCCTGCATGAAAAAGATCTCCGAGGCCTTGAGGTAGGCGACAAAGGGGTCGCTTTCGCTGCCGAACAGCCTTTCGACCACCTCGCTGACCGGCAGTTGCGGCGGGAGCCGCTTGAGCTTGGCGCTGCGTTCGATCAGCTTGCCCACATAAAAGAGGATCGTCGCGTCGACGCTGTCGACGCCCTCCCTGTGCCCGGGCAGAATCTGCCGCCCCCTCAGCTTGGCCAACTCGAGCACCGTCGAACAGTAGGCGTCATAGTTTTTGAAACGGCCGTCGAAGGTCTCCAGGTCGAGATCCAGCAGCGGAGCCTGGAAAATTCCCCGCAGCAGCACATCCCCGGTTATGGCGCAACCGCCGCAGAGGTAGACCAGGTCGCTCTGGGAATGACCCGGGCACTTGCGAACAGCGATGCCCATCTCCTCCAGAACCTCGGCCTCCTCGACAACCCGGTAGCGCTTGGGCACCGGGGGGAACACCTGGTGGGTGGAGACCGTCTGGCGGAATTCGACCACGAAGCGCCGGTCGAACCCGCTTTCGAGCAGCAGGTTCTCTATTCCCTCGAGCCTGTCGCCGTGTCGCCTCAGCTTGAGATCGTCCTTGTGGGGAAGATAGATCTGGGCTTCGGTATGATCGGCGAGCCAGCCCGCCAGCCCGTAGTGATCGACATGGCAGTGGGTGACGAGGACATGGCGCAGCCGCTTCAGGTCGATATGGCTCTGCAGGTATTGCAGAGCCTCGGCGGTAGGCGGCCCGGTATCGAACAAAACGAGTTCGCCATCGATCTCCGTGGTGTAGATATGGATATCGCCCACCAGGTAGGGGGTGACAATGGTGTGCTTCTGCATCGAGACGCCGTATCCGCTAATTCGTGATGGGCAATCGCCGGGGATGGCCGGCGGGCGCGCTGCCGACCATCCCCGGGGGAGGTCTAAAAAACGTACTTCTCGTTTTCGATCGCGGCCCGGGCCAGGACCCGCTTGGCCTGCAGCAGTCCGGTGGCGTCGTACTTGGCGAAGCGGCGCACCCCGGAGAGGATCATGGTCAGGGTGTCTCCCTCCTCGATGTAGAAGGCGCCCTTTTTGGCAGCGCTGCCGGCCACTTCGGTGGCGCTGAAGGTGAAGACCTGGACCGCGGCCTTGAGCAGCTCTTTTTTCCGTTCGCTGGCCTCGGCGTAGGCTTTTTCGGCGCGCAGCAGGGCGCTTTCGATGGCGAAAACCTGGATCGACAGATCGGCGGCGGCCATCAGGATTTCCTGTTCGTCCTGCAGCTTGTCCATGTACTTCTGCACGGCGGCTCCGGAGAGGATCAGGAAGAGGGTCTTGAGGTTTTTCAGCAGGGCCTTTTCGGCGGCGAAGGGATCGCTCGCGTCGAGCTGCTCGAAGGAGGGGGTCATCAGCTGCTCGAAGGCCTTCATCGCCTCACTCTGCAACGGCAGTTCGCCCTTCATCGCCTTGCGCAGGATCATTCCCGGGATCAGCAGCCGGTTGACCTCGTTGGTCCCCTCGAAAATCCGGTTGATCCGCTCGTCGCGGTAATAGCGCTCGGCCGGGTACTCGCTGACGTAGCCGTAGCCGCCGTGGATCTGCACCACCTCATCGACGGTCCTGGCGAGCACCTCGCTGCAGAAGACCTTGGCGATGGCGCACTCCGGCGCGTACTCCTCGATCGCTTTCTGGTACTCCTCGTAGTAGTTGTCGATCCCCTTCTCGATGGTCGCCAGCTTGGTGTCGAGCAGGCCGGCCAGGCGGTAGACCAACGACTCGGAGGCAAAGATGTCGGCGCTCAGGTCGGCAATCTTCTCGCCGATGGCGCCGAAGGAGCTGATCGGCTTGCCGAACTGCTTGCGCTCGTTGGCGTACCGGATCCCCTCCACCAGGGCCATCTTGGCCGCACCGGTGACCCCGGCGCCGAGCTTGAAGCGGCCGACGTTGAGCACGTTGAAGGCGATCTTGTGCCCCTTGCCGATCTCGCCGAGCAGGTTTTCCACCGGCACCCTGCAGTTGTCGAGGATGATCTGAGTGGTCGAGGAGCCCTTGATGCCGAGTTTTTTCTCCTCGGCGCCGACCTGAAGCCCCTCGAAATCCTTCTCGACCAAGAAGGCCGTGAAGTGCTCCTTGTCGATCTTGGCGAAGACGGTAAACAGCTTGGCGAAGCCGCCGTTGGTAATGAACTGCTTGGTGCCGTTCAGGATGTAGTATCTGCCGTCTTCGGAGAGGGTCGCGCTCGCCTGGGCGCCGAGGGCGTCTGAGCCGGAGCCCGGCTCGGTCAGGCAGTAGGCCGCCACCCACTCGCCGGTGATGATCTTCTCCAGGTATTTCTCCTTCTGCGCCCTGGTACCGTAGTAGACCAGCGGCAGGGTGCCGATCCCCGAATGGGCGGCGTAGGCGACGGAGAAGGAACCGGAGGGGGCGATCTTCTCGCCGACCAGCATGCTGGTCGCCTTGTCGAGCTCGAGGCCGCCGTACTCCTCGGGGGCGTCGAGCATCAGCAGACCGAGCTCGCCGGCCTTCCGCATCCCCTCGACTACCAGATCGAAGTTCTGGTGGTCGATCTCCTCGATGTTGGGCAGAATTTCGTTCTCGACAAACTGCTCCGTGGTCTCGGCGATCTGCTTCTGTTCGTCGGTAAAGTCTTCGGGCGTGAAGACTTCGTGGCAGCTCACGTCGGCAACCAGGTATTCGCCGCCTTTCAATATTTTCCTGTCCATTTTCATCCTCGTTTCTCCTTATCGGGGTATGCACTTGGCTCAAGTGGACAGCGGGTGGGCCGTGCCAAGCCAAAAATCCTTTTTCACCACCAAGCTGGTGCCTTCCTTGGTGGTAATTCCGAGGTTTTCCACGCGCTTTGAATGCGTCGATATGCTCCCGGGGTCCCGGCGGCAGAAAACCGGGTTTACAGCCGTTCAAAAATTCCCGCCGCGCCCATGCCGCCGCCGATGCACATGGAGACCATGCCGTAGCGCGTGTCGCGCCGCTTCATCTCATGCAGCAGGGTCGCGGTGAGCTTGGCCCCGGTGCAGCCCAGCGGATGCCCCAGCGCGATGGCGCCGCCGTTGACGTTGATGATGTCGGGGTTGAGGCCGAGCTCGCGGATAACCGCCAGCGACTGGGCCGCGAAGGCCTCGTTGAGTTCGATCAGACCCAGCTCCTCCTGCTTGAGCCCGGCCATCTTGAGGGCTGCGGGCACCGCCTCGACGGGGCCGATCCCCATGATTTCGGGGGCGACGCCCTTGACGGCGAAGGCGACGAAGCGGGCCAGAGGATCTTTGCCGAGTTCCTTGAGGAACTCTTCGGAGACGACCATCACGGCGGCCGCGCCGTCGGTCATCTGGGAGGAGTTGCCCGCGGTGACGCTGCCGCCCATCCTGAAGGCGGGCTTGAGCTTCGCAAGACCCTCGAGGGTGGTGTCGGGGCGAACCCCGTCGTCGAGGGAAACCGCTTCGCTCGTCTTCTGCACCTTGTTCTTGACGATGGCGGCACTCTCCACATCGACGGGGAGGATCTCGTCGGCGAACCGTCCTTCGGCGATGGCGGCGGCGGCCTTCTGGTGGCTGGCCACGGCGAAGCGGTCCTGGTCCTCGCGGGAGATGGCGTACTTATTTGCCACCAGCTCGGCGGTGATCCCCATCGAGGCGTAGGACTCGGGCCATTCGGTCACCAGGGAGGGGTTGGCGCTGTACTTGTTCCCCCCCATCGGTACCAGGGTCATCGACTCGGCCCCGCCGGCGACGATGCAGTCGGCGAAACCGGCCATGATCCGCTCCGCCGCCATGGCGACGGTCTGCAGCCCCGAGGAGCAGAAGCGGTTGACCGTCTGCGCCGGGACCTGGACCGGCAGGCCCGCCTTCAGGGCCGCCGTCCGGGCGAAGTTCATCCCCTGCTCGCCTTCGGGGAAGGCGCACCCGATGATGACATCCTCGATGCGCATCGGGTCGACCCCGGTGCGCTCCACCAGCCCCTTGAGGGCGGCGGCGGCGAGATCGTCGGGGCGCATGTCCTTGAACTTGCCCTTTTTCGCCCGGCACCCCGGGGTTCTGTATGATGCTACGATGTATGCTGTTTTCATATTTCAAATCCTCCGAACATCTCGTGCGTAGGGGCGATCCTCGTGATCGCCCTGCCTTTTGACCGCCCGGGCGAATTCAAGATTCGCCCCTACGGAGCCTGTTAATTGCGAAGAGGCTTGCCCTTTTTGAGCATGTGCTGAATCCGCTCGGCGGTCTTCTTGTTGCCGCACAGCTTCAAAAAGCCTTCGCGCTCGAGCTGCAGCAGGTAATCCTCCGAGATCGGGGTGCCGGCCGGGACATCGCCGCCGGTGATGACGTCGGCGATGATCCCGCCCATGGTGGCCTCGTACTCGGTGGCGAAGCCGCCCTGGGCCATGTTCCAGAGCTGGCTCTTGATGCTGGCCGCCACGCTGCGCCCCGGGGCCTTGAGGTTCTGCTCGGGGGCCGAAGGGCGGTAGTTGACCGAAAGGGCGATCGCCTTCTGCTTGGCGTCGGCGATCAGGTGATCGAGGTTCATGGTGATCGAATCGCCCTGCCGCATGAAGCCCATGTCGAAGAGTTCGGCCGCCCCCATCGAGACCTTGGCCATGCCGATATTCTGGAAGTTCCTGAAGATGAAGGGGGAGACGTCGGTCCCGTACTGCTCGGCGAGTTCGATGGCGCGGATCGCCATCTCCTTGGTGCCGCCGCCGCCGGGAAGAAGCCCGACCCCGATCTCGACCAGGCCCATGTAGGTCTCGGCGTAGGCGTTGATGGCGTCGGAATGGAGGCAGAACTCGCAGCCGCCGCCCAGGGCCATGTTGAAGGGAGCCGCCACCACGGGCACCTTGGCGTATTTCAGGGCCATGGTCGCCTTCTGGAACTGGCGCACCGCCATGTCGATATCCTCGTAGGCGCCCTCGGCCAGAGCGACGGCGAGCATCATCAGGTTGGCGCCGACGGAGAAGTTGGCCCCCTGGTTGGCGACCACCAGGCCGACCCCCTCCTCCTCGGCGCGCCTGACCGCCTTGTGGGTCATGGCGAGGATGTCGCCGCTGATGGCGTTCATCTTGGCGTGGAACTCGAAGCCGAAGACGCCGTCGCCCAGATCGACGATGGAGCAGTTGGCGTTTTTCTCCACGACTCCGCCGCTCTTCTTGACGATGTCGAGCACGATCTGGCCACCCGGGAGGGGAACCTCGCGATACTGGCGGCCGACCAGGTCGAAGTAGAGCTTTTTGCCGTCCTCGAACTTGTAGAACCGCTCCACCCCTTCGAGGGACGCGGGTACGGCCACGCCATCTTTCCTGGCACGCTCCACGAAGGACTGGACCCCGATGGCATCGAGCATCTCGAAAGGCCCGATCTCCCAGTTGAAGCCCCAGCGCATGGCGTTGTCGACGTTGACCACGTCGTCGGCGATCTCGGGGATGCGGTTGACGGTGTAGATCAGGGTGTCGCGCAGGGTGCGCCAGGCGAACTCGGCCGCCTTGTCGCTGCCCGAAACGACCATCTTGACCTTCAGACAGGGATCGTCGACCTGCTTGACCGCATCGAGGGAGGCAAACCTCGGTTTTTCGGCCGGCTTGTACTGCCCGCTCTTGTAGTCGTAGTAGGAGATCTTTCTCCCCTCGGCGGTTTTTTCCTTGAGGTAGAAGCCCTTTTTCGCCTTGTTGCCGAGCAGCCCCTTCTTGACCATCTCGGCCATGAATCCGGGCACCCTGAAGACTTCGCGCTCCTCGTCGTCGGGCAGAAGCTCGTAGGTGTTGTCGGCGATATAGACCAGAGTGTCGATCCCCACCAGGTCGGTCGTGCGAAAGGCGGCGCTCTTGGGCCGCGCGGTGGCGGGCCCGGCGACGGCATCGACCTCCTCGACGGTCATGTCCATGGCGACCATGTGCTCGACCGCCTTGAAAATGGCGTAGACCCCGATGCGATTGGCGATGAAGTTGGGGGTGTCCTTAGCGTAGACGATTCCCTTGCCCAGGCGCCTGGACACGAAATCGGCCATCGCCTTGACCACCGCCGGGTCGGCCTCGCTGCAACCGACGACCTCGAGCAGTCTCATGTAGCGGGGCGGGTTGAAGAAGTGGGTCACCAGGAAGTTCTTGCGCACCTCGGCGGGCAGCACCGTCGCCATCTCGTCCACCGAAAGGCCGCTGGTGTTGGTCGAGAGGATCGCGCCGGGCGCCAGGTTGGGCACCACCTTTTCGGCAAAAAGCTGCTTTTTGATCTCCATGTTTTCGATGACGACCTCGACCACCCAGTCGCAATCCTTGAGCCGGGCCATGTCGTCCTCGAAGTTACCGGTCTCGATGTGCCCGGCGTAATCCTTGAGATAGAACGCCGCGGGCTTCATCCTGGCCAGGGCGGCGGCCCCGGCATCGGCGATGCGGTTACGCACCTCGGGGCTTTCCAGCGTGAGCCCCCTGGCGCTTTCCTCTGCGGTCAATTCCCTCGGAACGATATCGAGCAACAGGACGTCCAGACCTGCATTCGCCATGTGAGCGGCGATCGTGGCGCCCATCACGCCCGAACCGAGTACTGCGACCCGTCTGATCTGTCTCATGCTTTTTCTCCATGGTTGTTTTGTTCACGACCGTTGTCGAGATACATCCGGTCGATCTTTTCCTTGTATTTTTCGTAAATGACCTTGCGCTTGAGCTTGAGGGTCGGGGTCAGCTCGCCGCCCTCGATCGAGAAGTCCCGGGCCACGATCACGAACTTCTTGATCGTCTCGTAGGAAGGAAGCGCGGCGTTCACCGCAGCCACCCTCTGCTCGAAAAGCTCGCGCACCTCCTTGTTCGATACCAGATCCTCGACATCAAAGTAGTTCAGGTGCTTTTCGTGAGCAAACTCGATCAGCCGCTCCAGGTTGGGGGTCAGCACCGCCACAAGGTACGGGCGGTTGTCCCCGCTGACGAAGGCCTGGGAGATGTACTTGTCGAGCTTGAGCTCGTTTTCGATCGGCTGGGGAGCGATATTCTTGCCGCCCGCGGTGACGATGATCTCCTTTTTGCGGTCGACGATGTACACGTAGCCTTCCTCGTCGATGCGGGCGATGTCCCCGGTCTTGAACCAGCCGTCCTCGAAGGTCTCGCGGGTCGCCTTATCGTCGAGGTAGTACCCCTTCATCACCTGGGGCCCGCGCACGAGAAGCTCGCCGTCCTGCGCCGTCTTCACCTCGGTCTGCTCGATCACCTTCCCCACCGAACCGAACCTGATGGCTTCGGCGTTGTTGAGGGTCAGGGCCGGGCTCGTCTCCGTCAGGCCGTACCCCTCGAAGGTCGGAACGCCGATCGTCCACATGAACTCGTTGATCGTCTTGTCGAGCGGAGCCCCCCCGGAGATGCAGTACCGGAGACGGCCGCCGAAGCGCTGGCGGATCTTGCGGAAGATCAGGCGGTCGGCGATGCGATGGCCGACCCCGAGCATCCCCGTCGGCTTGCGCTCGATATACTTGCGGTGAACGTACTGTCTGCCGATCTCGACCGCCTTGTGAAACATCTTGCGCTTGGGGGGCGGCATCAGGTGCACGTTTTCGTAAATTCGCGAATAGATCTTTTCAAAGAGCCTGGGGACGCTGACCATGGTGGTCGGCCTGACCTCGGCGATATTCTCGACCACCTTTTCGACGCTTTCGGCGAAGGCGATGTGGCAGCCGCTCATCAGCGCGGCGTGGTAGCCGGCGGTGCGCTCGAGCACGTGGCTGAGCGGCAGAAAGCTGAGAAAGACCTCGTCCGGCCTCAGGCCGCCGAGCTGCTTCAGGCCGTACCAGGCGTCGAACACCATGTTTGCCTGGGTCAGCATGACCCCCTTGGGAACCCCCGTGGTTCCGGAGGTGTAGATGATGGTAATCAGATCCTCCGGAGCCACCCTGTCGATCCCGGTATCGAGTTGGGCCTTTTCGTCGTCGGTGAGCGGGTGCGAAACCTCGGAGAGCTGATACAAGGTGTACACGGGCATTTCCCGCTCGCCCATGAACCGCTCAAAGGAGAAGACCTGCTCGAGCTGCGGGAGCTGATCCCGCACGGAGAACAGCTTTTCGTACTGGATACGGGAAGAGGCGAAGGCGATCCGGGCCCCGGAGTGGTTCAGCACATAAGCCGCCTGCTCGGCGGTATTGGTCGCGTAGATCGGCACCGTGATTCCGCCCACGACCTGAGTGGCCAGATCGACGATGGCCCAGCCGGCCCGGTTTTCGGAGAAAATCGCCACCCGGTCGCCCCGACCGATCCCGATCTTGCGAAGCCCCCGGGCGGCCATCAGGACCCGCTCGTAAAAATGGTCGTAGGTCAGCGATATCCATCGCCCATCCTTTTTGTAGCTGATGGCCGGATGCCCGGCAAATCTTGCCGCATTCGCCCTCACCATGGCCGGCATCGAACTGTAAGGCAATTTTTCCATGGCATCACCTTCCGCGAGTCTGATTGGGTTATCCATATCTTACCTTTACGTTTAGGTCAATACAAAATAAAACGATTTTATACTTTTTCGAATTACTTATCGACGCCTCTTCTGCGGTCGAAAATCAGCTAAAAAAAGCCCTCGGTCTGCAGCCGGGGGGGGGGCAGAAACCTTAACGACGAAAAGTCAAAAGTTGTAGGTGAACTGAAGACTGGCGATATCGACAGAGTTTTCGTAGGTGCCGACCAGGGTGCCCCGGGCAGCATCCTCGGATCCGGGTAGCGCGGTCTTGTTGATCTTGCTGTCCTTGACGAACAGGTGGGCGTAGCCGAAATCGAGGCGGACGTTCCGGTTAAACTTGTAGCCGGCGCCGAGTGCGGTCCAGAACCGGTCCTCTCCGGGGATGCGGGGAGTGCGGTGCTCGGCGTCGGGGATCGGCTCCTCGTCGAAGGCCAGACCAACACGCAACGCCCACCGGTCGGTGGGATTGAAGGTCGCTCCGGCGGAGTAGCGCCAGCTGTCATCCCAGTTTTCGGTGGTCAGGCTGGGAGTGGCGGCCAGGGTACCATCGAACTCGATGAGCAGCTTGTCGAAGGTGCTCCACTCGGTCCAGGTAACGTCGGCCATGACCGCCCAATGGGGGTTGAAGCGGTGGTAATAACTGACCGAGGCGCTCGCCGGCAGCGTGATGTCGCCCCTTACGCCCTGGTTGCTGAAATTCGTGTTGGCGATATCGGCGAGGGTGACGCCGGGCCCGGCCGGAAAACCAGAGAGGAAGGCCGTAGGCACATCAAATTCCTCATCCCCTTTTACCGAATGTTTGACCTGGGACCGATAGGCCAGCCCCAGGCGGGAATTTTGGGTGAACTCGTACAGCAGCCCGAGATTGAAGCCGTAACCCCAGTCGTCGGCCGTGAGATCGGCAAAAATATCCGCGTCGGGATTGCTGGCCAGGGGCGCAAATGCGGCATCGAGCTGAGCCGCCTGAAGACCGAAGTCGATCATGCTCGAGAGGTCGGCTTTAAGGTACTGGGCGCTCACCCCCGCGCCGAGACTCAGGTGCTTGTTGACCTGGTAGGCCACGGAGGGATTGATGTTGACGGTTAAAACCTCGGAATCGACGGCATGGTAGCGCCCGACCCAGGTTTTATCGTACTCGGTCGCCAAGCCGAAGGGAGCATTGATGCCGAGCCCCAGGGCCCAGCCGCTATCGAGGTTGATGGCATAGTAGAAATTGGGGGCGAAGCCGGACTGGCCGGCATCCCCCCCTTCGCCACCGCTCAGGGGCGCGCCGAGCACATTGCTGGCTCGCTCCTTTTCAAACTTGGCCGAAGGCACGATGTAGTGAAGCCCCGCGACCGCCTGCTGCCCCTTGAGGCGGGTCAGGCCAGCGGGATTGAAAAAAACCGTGGTGGCGTCTTCAGCAACGGCCGAACTGCCGGCAAAGGCGTTACCCAGACCACTCACCCCCTGTTCGATCAGGGCGAAACCGGCCGAAAATGCCGGCGATGCCGTCAGCATCAGACACAGCCCCCCCACCAGCAACCGGATTGTCATTCCCATAAATCCACTCCTTTGTGTAATTGATGCCTGATATCGGACCCGGGGCGCCTCCCCCTTCCGCAATCGAAATCAAAGTAGCCTGCCTTCAGCATCCCCTTAATCTTGCCAATGCCGGGTCTTGCCGATCGCCTCGACAAAGCGCTCGGGACACACTCAAGAATTCAACCTATGCGACTTATATATTTCTTTTACGTACAAGTCAACTTTTTTTAAAACACAATTATATTTTATCTCTTTTAGAATTTTCAACCACATATTAAGCACAAAAAATGCCCCCAAAGAGACACCTCAAGAAAAGCAGTCACAAATTTAACAGTTTAAAATCATTTATTTTTCTTGAATTCTTTCGCTTTTTTTCAACCCCTCCCTAACCAACCAGGCCCCGTCGGCAAGTCGATAACATCGTTATGAAAATATGTTTTGACGTGAAAAAACCATTCATCAAACCCGCCTTTTCTAAACGTTTAAGTTAAATTTTCAGGAGTATGCCTGAAACCACGCCTTCGCCCGAAGCGCTCCTCAGGCCAGAAGTCCACGAAATTGCCAGAGGCCAAACCGGTCAGCGGCCCAGGGTCACGCACCATCCCGCCCCTATGTTTTTCAATAGTCAGGCCGTGGACCCGTCTTTACCAGGCCCGCCTTTCCAACACATTATCTTGACGTTCGGTGGGGTTATGATCGAGGAAGGCGATGACCCGGGGGATGCATCTCAAATCGATGATCCACCCGTGCTCCCAGTTCCAGATGATGGAGGGAGTCACGCCGATTTGAGCCGCGACATCTTTCTGGTACAGAAGACCGAGTTCCAGACGGCGACGGCGCAGGTGGTCGCCGGATGTGGCAGGTTCCTGGGTAAACTCGGGAGGAGTTGGAATTTTCAGGGGAAGAGTGATCCGGTGAGCCGGATTGGTCGTTTCAGAAAAGGGCATCCACGCGGGGCAATCGGTAGGAAAAACGCCGCAAAATCTCTTCGACGGCTTGCCCCGAAAGCGAACGCTCTGCCAGCAGGACACTGTGCCCACACCACGGGTAGCGGTTCTGAAACAGGTGTCCGCTGCGGCCCGCAACGCTCTTGATGGCCTTGGTCCGTCTTCGTTGTGTCTAATCTGGCAAAGGAACTCAGTGGGAATGTAAATGCTCCGGCTGGTCGTCGGCCGGTCGTGTCCTAATGAAGAAAAATTCGCCGATCAGAATGACCGCCATGACAGCCGCGGCCACGATTAAAACGAATGGATCAGAGATGATTTTTACCCAGAGAAAGCCGCCAAGGATGACCATATCGAGAACGATTGCCGTGACCGGAATCACCGGATTTGCAGCCAACTCTTTTCTCAAGTGGCGCAGCACGCCCCAATGAATGGCGATATCCATGATCAGATAAAAGATGATGCCCAGCGCCGCGATGCGGGTCAGATCAAAAAACGCCGTCAGCAGCAAACCCAGGACAATCGTATAGACCAGGGTATGCTTCTGGATGCTGCCGGGCATGTGAAAGTGTCGATGTGGAACCAGTTTCATCTCGGTCAGCATGGCCAGCATTCTTGACACCGCAAAAATGCTGGCGATGATGCCGCCGGCGGTGGCCAGCATGGCCAGAATCACCGTAAACCAGACCGCGTATTCCCCCAGTGCCGGCCTGGCGGCAGCGGCCAGCGAGTAGTTGCGCGTTGCGATGATCTCCTGCAGCGACAGGTTGCTGGCGACCGCAAAGCCCACCAGCGCATAGATCACCACACAGAGAGCGATTGAGATCATGATGGCTCTGCTCAGATTGCGGTGCGGGTCTTTCAGCTCCGAACCGCTATTGGTGATGGTGGTAAAGCCTTTGAAGGCCAGAATCCCGAGCGCCGTTGCCCCGAGAAAACCGGTCAACGACGCGCCGGGGTCGGCCGCTGAGAAATTCACTTCCACCGCGTCCGCCACCAGCACCCCGACCACGCCAAACAGAACGATGCCGCCAATCTTGATAAAGCCGAGGACCGACGCGACCCCCTCGATCACACGATTAACCGACAAGTTGAGCAGAAAAGCCGCCAGCAACAGCCCTACCCCCAGAACCGGAACCAGCAGGCTGCTGTCATCGATTTCGAACAACTGTAAGGTGTAGGCACCAAAGGTCCGCGCCAGAAAGCTCTGGGCGATCACCATGGAAAAATACATCAACAGGGCATGAAAGGCGGTGGTCAGGGTGCGGCCATACGCTTTTTCCAGATACATGCCGATGCCGCCGGCGGAGGGGTAGGCATCAGACAATTTGACGTAGGAGTAAGCGCTGAACGAGACAATCAGCGCGGCGGAAAGAAACGCCAGGGGAAACAGGCTTCCGGTCATCTCCGCCATCTGGCCGGTCAACGCGAAGATCCCGGCGCCGATCATGACGCCGGTCCCCAAGGCAACAGCGCCGATGAGCGAAAGGCTGTCCGCCCGGTATTTCGAAGTTCTGTCGGGTGTATTTTTCATGCTATTCCTCTTTCCGGGCGCGAAGACTGATATTATCAATATCCCGCAATCAACTGCAGCGCCAGTATGTAGAACTGCCGTGGGACTTGTTCCAATGGATACCTCCCTACGCCTCGCAGGCTAGCAGATTGGTGTCCACTTTTTCCAGCCTACCTCATTTGGGATACATCAAAAGCAAACCTCGGGACAACTCGTTATTCCATCAAACAAAGTCCCATTTTTTCTTCACCCTGTCCACCCTTGTCTGAAGTGAGAGGATCCGCTAAACTCGACGGCAATTGGCTTGTACATCTTTATTTCCTCCTTTCGAGGCCTTGTCCCCATGCCCGAACAGCCCGCCCCGGCCCGCAAACCCGGCCGCATCTGGAATCTCATCGCCCTGCTCTGCATCCTCGGCGGCTTCGCCGTCGAGATCGCGGCCGTGGTGGTCAACGACTGGTCGGTCTTTCGCGCCGGCTTCTTTCTCTTCCTGATGTCGGCGCCTTTCGCCCTGGCCGGCTGGTTTTTCAACCGCGGGGACGGCTCACCGCCCGGCGAATAAAAAAAGGCGACCGTTGCGGCCGCCTTTTTTGTTGCGATTTCTGTCAGATCCGCATTATTTCCACTGGTCGAGATAGCTCTTGGCCTTTTTCGCCTCGTCGGACAGGGGATAGGCCTCGCCCACCTTCTGCATGATCACCCGCGCGTTCTGCCGGTCGCCCAGGGCCTCGAAGGCGAGTCCCTGCTTGAGCATGGCGGCGGCCGCCTTGGGATGCTCGCCGTGTTTCTGAATCACGTCCTGAAACTGAAGAATCGCGTTTTCGTATTTCTTTTCGCCGTAGTAGGCCTCGCCGATCCAGTACTGGGCATTGACCGCCAGTTCGTGACCGGGGTTGCGCTGGAGAAAGTCGGCCAGAAGCTCGCGCCCGCGGGCGAAGTCGTTCTGCCGCAGGATGGCATCGAGCCCCTGCTGGTAAAGGGCTTCGGGCGAATTGGCGGCTGCTGCGGGGGCCGCTCCGGCGCCCGGTGCAGCCGCCGGAGCGCGCACCGCCGCGGGCTGGGCCAGCCGGTCTTCGATGGCGGCGATCTTGAGGCTCAGGTCGTCGCGCATCAGGTTGATCTCGTCGCGCATCTGGGTATTGGACCGAGCGGTGTCTTCGAGGCGGCCGTTGACCGCCTGCAGGTCGACCCGCAGGGCGTCGAGGGCGGCCTGGTGCTCGGCCAGCTGGCGGGCCAGGGTATCGAGCCGGTCGGCCATCTGCTGGTTGCGCTCCTGGGAGCTGCCGAGGACGTTGCGCTCGATTTCGGCGAGTCGCCGCTTCATTTCGATCTGGTCCTGCTCCATGCGCAGCTGGCTTTGGCTCGGAATGCAGCCGGCGCTGAGCAGGGTGGCCAGGAGCAGGGGGAGATAAATCCGAAAATGTCGCAAAACGGTTGACCTCCTTACAAGAGAAAAGGGCCGCGCATGGCGCGGCCCCCGGTGTTGGTTTCAGCTTGGAATCAAAGGACCGGCTTGAACTCGGCCCGGCGGTTTTTGGCCCAGGCGTCCTCGCCATGACCCGGATCGAGGGGCAGCTCTTCGCCGTAGGAGATGACCGACAGGCGGTTGCCCTCCACCCCCAGGGACACCAGGTAGTTCTTGACCGCCTGGGCGCGCTTTTCGCCCAGCGCCAGATTGTATTCGTCGGAGCCGCGCTCGTCGCAATGCCCCTCGACCAGCACCTTGATATCGGGGTTGGCCTTGAGGTAGGCGGCATTGCCGGTCAGGGTTTCCTGCGCGGTGGGGGTCAGGGTGTACTGGTCGAACTCGAAGTAGATACGCTGGAGGGCTTCCATGGCATCCATCGCCCCGGGGGCCGAGTCGCTCACCTGAAAGCCCGAATCGCCGACGGGGGTCTGACTGAAGGAGCCGTCCTGATAGCCCGAGGGCTCGGACGCCGGCATCTGGGTTTCGACCGGCTGGGGCGCGGACGTCATCTCTTCCACAGGCTTTTTCGCGCAGCCGGAAAAGGCCAGCGCGGCCACGGCAATCGTCACAATCGACCGGAAAACGCGTTGTTTCATTTTCATGTATGCCACTCCTTGTAATGATCTCCACTGCAGAGGCGCCCCGGCCGAGCCGGGACAAGATGGGGAAAAACCCGCTTATTATAGCGAATGGGCGATAAAAAACAACAACCGTTTACCACGACCCCGACCAGGCCGGATGGCTCGCCTCGCCGCCGCGGGGCGAAACGCGGCGTGCCCCGGTGCCGTCGGCGCGCATAACGAAAATCGCCTTCTCGCCATCCTCGGAGGAGGAATAGGCGAGAAACCGGCCGTCGGGGCTCCAGCGCGGATGTTCCTTGCTCCCCGGCCCGAAGGTCAGGCGGCGCTCGTCGCTGCCGTCGGGACGGATGGTGAAGATGTCGAAGCGACCCTTTTCCAGCCGGCTGAAGGCGATGCGGTCGCCCTTGGGATTCCAGGCGGGAGTCGAATTATAGGTCTTGGGCGGGGTCAACCGGCGCAGGTTGCCCCCGGTCACGGCGACGATGAAGATGTGCGGGCCGCCCTGACGGTCGGAGACGAAGGCGATCTCGTCGCCGCGCGGACTCCAGGCGGCATCGACATCGATGTTCCAGTCGTCGGTCAGGCGCTTGTGCAGCGAGCCGTCGGTCCCCATCAGGTAAAGCTCGGGGTTGCCCTGGTACGACAGGGTGAGGGCGATCTCGCGCCCGTCGGGGCGGTAGCGGCCGCTGATGTTGAGCCCTTCGCGGAAGGAGAGTTTGGCCTCGCGCCCCGAGTAGATCTCCTTGCGGTAGAGGTCGGGATTGCCGGCCTTGTAGGAGGTGAAGATCAACTCCTTGCTCACCGGGGAGAAATCGGGATTGAGCACGATAGAGCGATGATCGGTGATGCGCAGCGGGTCGTGCCCGTCCACATCCATCAGGTAGAGCTCCTTGTGCCCGGTGGCTTTGGAGACATAGGCGATCTTGCTGTTGAAGGGGCCGGCCTCGCCGGTCAGGCGCAGCAGAATCTGGTCGGCGAAGGCATGGGCCATCTGGCGCACGTCCTTGAGCCGACCCACGTAACGGCGCCCGTCGAGGAGCCGGCGGCGCACCACGTCATACAGACGGGTTTCGACCACCAGCTGATCGCCCTCGACCGAATAGGCCCCCTTGACCAGCACCTCGGCGCCGAGCAGGCGCCACTCGGTGAAATCGACCTCGGTGCTGAGCAGGCCGATGCGCCGGGCATCGCCGAGAAAGGAGGCGGGATCGACGAAGCTGAAGAGACCCGCCAGGTCGAGGTCGGCCTGCAGCACCTGGTTGATCTCGGCGGCGATCGCGGGCGGCGCGCCGGGGTCGCGCGAGAGAAAGGCGGTCAGGGCCAGGGGGATGGTCTGCTGCCCGGGGGCGCGGATCTCGATCTGGGCGAAAGCCGGTGCGCAAAGGGTCAGCAGGAGCGTGCAAAGCAGCAAAAAACGGAGCATGAGCGGTTACTCCAACAGGTCCTTGAGGTTGAAAACGATGGTGAAGTCCTTGCGGCTGCCCGGTTCGAAGGGCAGTTTCTTGTCGCGCAGAATGGCGCCCCGGACCGAATCGTCGAACACCCGGTCGCCCGACTCCTTGGCGAACTTGTAGTTGATCAGGTTGCCGCGGGGGTCGTAGGTGACGATGACCTTGGCCTCGAGGTCGCGCCGGCTCACCTGGTACTTGGACAGGTTCCACTGGGCCTTGAAGAATTCCTGCAACCAGGCGTCCTGGGCCGCCCCCGCCTCGTCCCCTTTGCCGTCGGGCATGCCGAGCGGCGCATCGGCGATGGGCGATGCCTGGCGGGGATCGTTGGCCGCCATGGCCGCCAACTTGGACTTGAGCGCGGCGATTTCCTGCTGCCGCCGCAGCTTCTCGATGGCATCGAGCGCCTTATCGTAGCTCTGCGGCTTGGGCGCTGGTTTCGGCTTGGGCGCTGGTTTCGGCTTCGGCGCTGGCTCGGGCTTCGGTTGCGGCTGAGGTTTAGGTTCCGGCTTCGGTTCGGGCTTCGGTTCGGGCCTGGGCGCCGGCTTGACCACCTCCGGCTTTTTCGGCTCGGGCTGGGGCGCCGGGGGAGCGGGTCGGGCCTGGGGGGCCGGCGGTTGCGGCGGCTCCTCCTGCTGGGGCGCGGGCGCCTCGGGACGGCCGGCCTGGGGATTGGCCACCGGCAGCTGCGACAGGTCGACGTAGTAGACCGGTCGGGGCGCGCGCTCAAAGCGTGGCGCCAGCACCCCGGCGAACAGGAGCGCCACCAGCAGGTGCGCCACCAGCGAGGTCACCACCATCGGGGTCAGGGCGGGATCGGGAGAGGTGATCCTCCCCCGGGGGATTTGCGGCTTGGCGTTCATCTCGGTAACGGCTCAGCGCCTGCGGGGGGCAGGCTCCTCGGGCGGCTGGGCGACCATGCCGACTTTGCTCACGCCGGCGCCCTTGATCGCGGCCATCACCTGCACCACCCGGCCGTAGGGCACATCGCGGTCGGCCTCGAGAAAGACCTCCTTCTCCTCGCGGGTGGAGAGGATCTGGCGCAGCACCGGCATCAGCTTCTCCGGGCTCTCCACCTGGGAGCTGCCGACGGCGATGCCGCCGTCGCGGGTGACCGAGACGATGAGCGGCTCCTTGGCCTGGTCGAGGGTGGGCGCGTCGGCCACTTCGGGCAGGTTGACCTCGACCCCGGTTTCCATCATCGGCGCGGTGACCATGAAGATGATCAGCAGCACCAGCATGACGTCGACGAAAGGGGTGACGTTGATCTGGGAGAGCATGCGGCGCCCTCCGCCGTCGCGGCGTCCGACTTCCACGGCCTCAGCGCCTCCCCATCCGCTCGACGATGTTGAGGAACTCCTGGCTGAAATTGTCCATCTCGTTGGTCAGGTTGTTGACCTTGGCGATGTAGTGATTGTAGCCGACCACCGCCGGGATCGCCGCCGCCAGGCCGATGGCGGTGGCGATCAGCGCCTCGGAAATGCCCGGCGCGACCACCGCCAGCGAGGCGCTGCCGCTCTCGCCGATGCCGTGAAAGGAGTCCATGATCCCCCACACGGTGCCGAACAGCCCGATGAAGGGGGCGGTGGAGCCGGTGGTGGCGAGAAACGGGAGAAACTTCTCCAGCCGCTGGATCTCCGAGGTGGTGGCCCGACGCAGGGCGCGGGCGACGTTGCCGCCGCCGCCGAAATCGACCGATGGGCCGTTCTCCTCACCCTCGCGCTTGCGCTGGCCCTTCATCAGTTCCTGGTAGCCTTCGCGGAAGAGAATCGTCAGGGGGGAGTGGGGAAAATCGCGCAGGCCCTGGCCGATGATGTCAAAGCGCTTCTTCGCCCAGAAAAAATCGAGGAAGCGCTCCGAATCGCCGATGGCGCGATAGACCACCCGCCATTTGTAGAAGATGATGGCCCAGGAGACCACCGAGAAATAAACCAGAACCGCCATGACCAGCTTGACCACCGGTCCGGCGCTTAATATCAGGTCGAACAAAGGACAACCTCCCTGCGTCTTGAAAATTCGGGTCTGGGTGCAACAAAGGTGAAATTATCGGTGATCGCCCGGGGCAAGTCAACAAGACGCTGAGCGCGCCCCCCAGGTGTTGCCGGCCGGCGACGGGACGGAGAATACCCGGCAACCGGCAAAACCTCGTCCTTCTTGGTCCGCTGCCGCCACCGGGTATACTTGGAGAAAATCGGGGAGTCGACCATGTCAGAGCTCGAGGCCATCCGCGCCGCCGCCCGGCACATGCGCCGCTACGTGCGGCGCACCGAACTGATTCATTCCCACTATTTCTCCGAGCTTTTGGGAACCCCGGTTTTTTTCAAATGCGAAAATCTGCAGCGCACCGGTTCCTTCAAAATCCGCGGCGCCACCCATTTCCTCACCCGCCAGCCGCCCGAGCGGCTGCGCCACGGAGTGGTGACCGCCTCGGCCGGCAATCATGCCCAGGGGGTTGCCCTGGCCGCCGACCAGCTCGGCATTTCGGCCACCGTGGTGATGCCGGCCACCACCCCGCTGGCCAAGGTGCTCGCCACCCGCCATTACGGCGCGGCGGTGATTCTGACCGGCGAGACCTACGAGGAAGCCGCCGCCGAAGCCCAGAGCCTGGAACAGGCGCGCGGCAGCCTCTACGTGCCGGCCTTCGACCACCCCCTGATCATCACCGGCCAGGGGACGGTGGGGCTGGAGATTCTCGAGGATCTTCCCGCGACCGACACTCTGCTCGTTCCCATCGGCGGCGGCGGGCTGATCGCCGGCATCGCCACCGCGGCCAAGGCGCTGCGCCCGCAGATCCGCATCATCGGCGTCGAGGCGGCCGGGGCGGCCGCGGCCCTGCTGTCGCGGCGGGCCGGCAAGCGCCTGATCCTGCCCCGGGCTCACTCCCTGGCCGACGGCATCGCCCTCAAGGCGATCGGCGAACAGACCTTTCCCCTCATCGAGCAGTTGGTGGACGACATCGTGACGGTGGAGGAAGAAGCCATCGCCCACGCCATCGTCAACCTGCTGGAGAAAACCAAGCTCGTCACCGAAGGGGCCGGCGCGGTGGGGCTCGCCGCCCTGCTGCAGATGCGCGATCCGCAACGCTGCGGCCAGACGGTGTGCGTTCTTTCCGGGGGAAACATCGATGTGCAGACCTTGGCGCGGGTGGTCGAGCGCGGCTTGCTGGAGGAGGGTCGCTATCTGAGGTTGCGGCTGGAGCTCCCCGATATTCCCGGGGCCCTGGCGCGGCTGGCCGCCACCGTCGGCGAGGCCGGCGCCAATATCTTCTCGGTGCGCCACGACCGCCGTCGGTCGCGGGTGGCCCTGGGGCGCACCGAAGTGCTGCTCGAGCTCGAAACCCGCGGCCCCGAGCATATCGCCGCGCTGCTGGAGCGCCTGGCGCAGGAAGGCTACGGTACCGAAACCCTGAGGTGACCCCGGGCGCAAGGAATTTCCTGCAGCTGCAGCAGAATGCCGGTCATCTCGCCCGCCACCCCGAGGGGCGACAGCCGCAGTTCGATGGGGCGCGAACATCCGTCGCGGCCGCTCAGCTCGCCGCTCACCGGGGGCGGCACCTCCCCCTGGCGCAGCCGGCCGACGGCCTGCTGCAACTGCTGCCGGGTCGCCGGCGGCAACAGGTCGAGATCGAGCAGATTGCGGCCGACGATGTCCTTGCGCTCGCACCCGAGAAGCTGAAGCAGGGGCTTGCTGCAGAACATGATCAGACCGTTCGAATTGAGCCGGGCCAGACCGTAGCCGGCCCCTTCGACCAGCAGCTGATATTCGCGGCGGGCCACCCCGAGCAGGGCGTTTTCCTGCACCAGCACCTGGCACTGGGCCTGCGCCGCGCGCAGTTGCTCCGCGAACCGGGCGCTTGCATCCGTCGCCTCGGCTTCGGTCTCCGGCGGCGCGACCGCGCGCCGCAGGCGCCAGGTGCCCAGGGTGGCCGCCATCCCCAGGAGCAGCAGCGGCAGGGACCACTGGCTGGCGGCCAGCGACTTCACCGGCAGCAGCGCCGTGTCGGCGGGCAACAGCAGAACCAGGGTGAGAAACATGTCGCCGGCCCGCAGCGGCAGATAGGTCACCAGCCAGAGTTCATCGGCCAGGGTCACTTCGAGATGGCCATGGCTGCCGCGCTGCAGGCGCCGCTGCAAGTCGCCGCCGGCGGCGACCTGCGCCGCCAGCCCCGGCGGTGGCGCGGAGGTGGAGAGAAACTGGCCGCCCTGGCGGTCGAAGAGAACCAGTCGGCTCGCACCGAGCCGGCCGTCGGCACCGCCGATCTGCAAAGACCGCAGCGCTTCCGTGAGCAGGGCACCGTCGGCCAGATCCCGCTCGAAGAATCGGGCGCTCTGGCGGGCCAGCCACAGCTGCCGCTGGCGAATTTCGGCAAGCGTCTGCTCCCTGGCCGTCTGGTACTGAACGAAGAAAATCGCCCCGTAGCCGACCAGGCAGAAAAAAGCGAGGGTGATCCAGATTCTATATTTCAACCGTCGTGTCCTTTAAAGGGCGCTTTATTAGCTAAACTAAACATTAACCCATATTTAACTTTTTCACAAGCCCCCCTTGCCATGAACCCGATCATCCTGCTCGGCACCGTCCATCGCCATCCCCAGGGGCCGTCCCTGCTGGCCGCAGCGCTGGTGCGGCTTGCGCCGACCATCCTGAGCCTGGAGATGAGCCCCTATGCCCGCGCCTTCCGCCGCACCCGGGGGCGAGGGCTGGCGGCTCGCCTGGAGGCCATCGTCACCGAGCTGGCGCGGGAACAAGGGGTGCCCCGGGAGGCGCTTGCCGGGCACCGGGCCCTCGTCGCGATCCGCGATCTGCTCGCCCTTCCCTTCGAATACCGGGTGAGCGCCGCCTACGCCGCCAGGCGGGGCATCGCCCTGCATCTGAGCGACGACAGCGCCGTCTCCCGCACCAAACTGGCCTTGGTGGAGCGAGAACTGATCACCCCGGACAATCTGCGCGCCCTGCTCGCTCTTCCCGCGGACGAGACTCCAAGGGAAGGCTACGCCAGCGCCCGGCGCCTGCTGCGCGACGACGTCCCGCGCGAACTGCGCCAGGCGTTTCTGGCCGGGCGCCGCGGCGCGGAAGGGATCGGTCCGCGCGACCGGCGCATGGCGGCCGTCCTGCGCGCCCTGTGTCGCAGCGGCAGCGGGCAGACGGTGCTGCATATCGGCGGCTGGGTGCATCTGATCGAGGACGAGCAGGGAGAGACCCTCTACAGTCTGGTGCGCGACCTCGGGCCGCAGCGGCGGTTACTGGAAGGCGTGATCGGAGAGGGATGACAGGAGGCGGCGAACCGTCCCGGCGGTGGCGCAGGCGGGAGAGCGCTCCAGCAGGTTGCGCAAGGCGTGGATATCGTCGAGGTCTTCCCAGGGCGGCAGTTCGGCCAGGGAGAGAGCGCAGCGCTCGGCCCGCTCGCGGGTGCGGAGGAGAACCTCGGGACTGCTCCAGGGAATGCCCCGGAAGAGCGCGGGATGGTGCCGACTCTCGCCGATGAGCACATAGCCGCCGTCCGCGGCCGGCGCCAGAACCGCATCGTGGTCGCCCAGCCGGGAGAACGCCTCGGCGAGGTGGGCCGGGGGCAGGTCGGGGCTGTCGCTGCCGACCAGGACCGCCCCACGGGCCCCGGCGGCAAGCAGGGCGGAGAGTGCGGCGGCCATGCGCGCGCCGAGATCGCTCCCCTGCTGGGGGATCAGCGGCAGGCCGGGAAAATTTTGGGCGAAGTAGTCGCGCGCGCCGGTATAGAACAGCAGCGTCTGCCAGGGACCGGTGCTCAGGCGCTGCACCGTCTCCGCCAGCGCGATGCGGTAGAGATCAGCCGCCTGCGCCGGCGTCAGCGGCGGACAGAGCCGGGTTTTGACCCGTCCCGCCACCGGCTCCTTGGCAAATATCCCCAGGGCGTTTTCCCCGGCGAGAACCGGGCCGGGGGGATTGTTCACATTCTCCACAGACTTTTCCACAAAGCACCAGAGATTTTCAATAAGGCCCGCTCTCGACCATGGCGTAGGCCGAGTGGTTGTGGATCGACTCGAAGTTTTCGCACTCCACCCGGAACCATTCGATCTCCTCGACCCCGCGCAGTTTTTCGGTGACGGCGCGCACGATGTCCTCGACGAACATGGGGTTGTCGTAGGCGAGCTCGGTGAGCACTTTTTCGTCCTCGCGCTTGAGCAGCGAGTAGACCGGGGCGCTGCCGCACGCTTCGACCCAGGCGATGAGGTCCTCGATCCAGATGAACTTGGGCGAGCGGATCTGCACCCGCACCTCGCCGCGCTGGTTGTGGGCGCCGCGCTCGCTGATCTCTTTCGAGCAGGGGCACAGGGAGGTCACCGGCACCGTCACTTCGAGGATGAAATCCTTCTTCTCCCCCAGGTTGCCGGTGAGGCGGCACAGGTATTCCATCAACCCGCGGGCCCCGGAGGCCGGCGCCTCCTTTTCGATGAAGTAGGGAAATTCGAGCTCCATGTGGGCGCGGGTCGCCTCCAGGCGCTCCTTGACCTCCTGCAGGATCGCGCCGAGATTGCGCATGGTGATTTCGCCGCGGTACTGGTTGAGCACCTCGATGAAGCGGCTCATGTGGGTTCCCTTGAAATGGTGGGGCAGATCGACGTACATGTTGATGCGCGCCACCGTGTGCTGCTCGACCTTGCTCTTGTCGAGAACCACGATCGGGTAGCGGATCCCCTTCACTCCCACCTGGTCGATGGAGATGTTGCGGGTGTCGGTCGATTTTTGCAGGTCGGGCATTTTCGGCATTGGTCTTAAACCTCTTTAGGGCTTTTGGGCCACCAAGGCACCAAGGACACCAGGAAAATCTTTGAACGGCGATTTAACGGAGAGGCGGAGAGAAGTCTTTTTATCCCCCTCTCCGGTCTCTGCGTCTCTCCGTTAAGTCTTTCGCCTTCTTGGTGTCTTGGTGGCTGATTTTTTAAGTCTACTCCTGGTAGTCCACCGGATCGCTCACCCCCGCCTCGGCAAACCCCTTGAGGCGCAGGCGGCAGGAATCGCAGCGGCCGCAGGCCAGGCCCGAAGGCGTCGGGTCGTAGCAGGAATGGGTCAGACGGTAGTCGACGCCGAGAGCGAGCCCGCGGCGGATGATCTGCGCCTTGGTCAGGTCGATGAGCGGGGTGTGGATGCGATAGCGCCCCTCCCCCTGCACCGCGGCGCGGGTGGCGAGGTTGGCCATCTGCGCGAAGGCGCTGATGTATTCGGGGCGGCAGTCGGGGTAGCCCGAGTAGTCGAGAGCGTTGACCCCGATGAAGATGTCGAAGGCGCCGAGCACCTCGGCCCAGCCCAGCGCAAAGGAGAGAAAGACGGTGTTGCGCGCGGGAACGTAAGTCACCGGAATGGCGCCCTCCTCCACCCCGCCCTTGGGCACGGCGAGGTCGCCGGTGAGGGCGCTGCCGCCGATGCGGCGCATGTCGACCTCGACCACCAGGTGGTCGGCCGCCCCGATGCGCGGCGCGTAGGCGCGGGCCTTCTCCAGCTCGACGCTATGGCGCTGGCCGTAGGCGAAGGACAGGGCGTAGGGCTCGAACCCCTCGCTGCGGGCGATGGCCATGCAGGTGGTGGAGTCGAGGCCCCCGCTGTAGAGGACTACGGCTTTTTTCATCGGTTTCAATCTCTTGGCTATGGGCTATGGGCTATGGGCTATGGGCTATGGGCTATGGGCTATGGGCTATGGGCAAGGAGAATTTTTTGTCTTCCCAGTGCCAAGCGCCGATCGCCTCTCGCCCGATTTTTTTCAGTGGACCTCGTAGAACTCGCCCGTGCCGAGCCGGTGCACCTTCATCAGGTTGGTGGTGCCCGGGGCGGAAACCGGGCTGCCCATGGTGATCACCACCACGTCGCCGCGCTTGAGCACGCCGGCGGAGAGCACCGCCTGCTCCACCGAGCGGATCTGCGCCTCGGTATCGCCCTGGATATCGACCCGGATCGAGCGGATGCCGGCGTACAGGGCCAGCCGCCGGCGCACCTTGTGAGCGGGGGTGACGGCGAAGATCGGCACGCTGGGCCGGTACTTGGCGACCATCGCGGCGGTGCTGCCAGTCTGGGTAAAGGCGAGAATTCCCGCCGCCCCCAGGGTTTCCGCCACCCGGCAGGCGGCCTGACTGATGGCTTCGGGCATGCGGCGGTAGCCGCGGGCCTCGGAAATGGGGTGAAACACCATCTCGCGCAACGCGGGGTCGGTCTCCACGTCCTGCGCCACCCGCGCCATCAGGGCCACCGCCTCCACCGGGTAGCGCCCCGAGGCGGTCTCGGCGGAGAGCATCACCGCGTCGCTGCCGTCGAGAATGGCGTTGGCCACATCAGAGGTCTCGGCCCGGGTCGGCCGCGGGTTGTTCACCATGCTCTCGAGCATCTGGGTGGCGGTGATCACCGGCTTGCCGGCGGCGTTGCACTCGCGGATGATGCGCTTCTGGATCAGGGGCACCGTCTCCGGACGAATCTCCACCCCGAGATCGCCGCGGGCCACCATGACGCCGTCGGTGGCCTCGAGAATGGCGGAAAAATTCTCCACCGCCTCGGGTTTTTCGATCTTGGCGATCACCCGCGCGTCCGACTTCAGCAGGTCGAGCCGGCTTTTCAGCTCCCACACGTCGCGGGGATGGCGCACGAAGGACAGAGCCACGTAGTCGACCTCGTGCTCGACGCAGAACTGCAGGTCGACGACATCCTTCTCGGTGAGCGCCGGGGCCGAGACCTTCACCCCCGGCAGGTTGATGCCCTTGCGGTCCTTGAGCACGCCGCCCACTTTGACCCGGCAGACGACGTCGCCCGCGCGCAGGCTCAGCACTTCGAGCTCGAGCAGGCCGTCGTCGAGCAGAATGCGGTCGCCGGCAGTGACGTCCTCCGGCAGGTCGCTATAGATGGTGGGGATGAGCCCGTCGGCGCCGAGCACCTCGCGAGTGGTGATGGTCACCTCGGCCCCGGCCTCCAGGGTCATGGCGCCGCCGGCCATGCGGCCGGTGCGGATTTTCGGCCCCTGCAGGTCGCCGAGGATGGCCACCGCGCGCTGGCGACGGATCGACAGTTCGCGGATGGTGCGGATCAACTGCGCCTTGTCCTCATGACTGCCGTGGGAGAAATTGAGGCGAAAGACATCGGCGCCGGCCTCCATCAGAGCCTTGAGTTTTTCCTCGCTGGAACTGGCCGGGCCGACGGTGGCAACGATCTTGGTACGGCGAAACATGGGAAGATCCTCCAGGGATGTCTGTAAAAAAGAAAAAGACCCTCATCCACCGGGACAAGGGTCTCGCTCGCCGTCACCCGGCCCGGGGCCGTTAGTGGTGATAGCGGCCCTTGTACTCGGTGTGGGCCTGGTCGGGCCCCTTGTGGCAGCGGAAGCAGCGCTGCTCGGTAATCTTCTTCTGCTCCAGCGGCGAGGACGCGGGCGGCAGCACCGAGGTCGGCTTCTGCCAGGACGGGGTGCCGCTTTCGTCGCTCAACGCCACCGGCGCCAGAGTCACGCTCCAATCGTTGTTGATCGGCAGCTGGTGGCACTGATCGCAACCGCCCGGGGCGGGAATCGCCTTCCACGAGCCGAACATGGCGCAGCCCACCAGAGTCGCTGTCAATAGGGCGAAAATCAGAAACGCTTTCATCTCTTTCCTTATCCTCAAAAATGGTAAAATTCTCCGAATGATAACATACCCCCCGATGAAGGCAAACGGCAAAACGGTTGCCGCCTTCAACCGCCCGTGATAGCATGACTGTTTGCCAAAAACCTAGGAAAAAAGGAAGCTTTTTTCATGTCCGTCGGGAAGATGTTCAAGTATTTCGTGGTCGCCGCCCTCCTCGCCGCCCTGATTCCGGCCGGCGCCCTGGTCGGAGCGTATTTCTACGTCGCCGGAACCCTGCCCAAGGTCGATACCCTCGCCGACTACCGCCCCCCGGTCATCACCCGGGTCTACAGCGACGACGGCACCGTCATCGCCGAGTATTCCCGGGAACGACGCATCGTGGTGCCGGTGGAGCGCATGCCGCGCCAACTGATCGACGCTTTCGTTTCCGCCGAAGATTCCAATTTCTTTCAGCACGAGGGCATCGACCTGATCTCGATTCTGCGCGCCGCCCTCAAGAACATCAAGGCCGGCGGCATCGTCCAGGGGGGCAGCACCATCACCCAGCAGGTCGCCAAGAGTATGCTGCTGACTCCGGAGAAAAAGTTCTCGCGCAAATTCAAGGAGGCGATCCTCGCCCGCCGCATGGAAAACCGGCTGACCAAGGAGGAAATCCTCTATCTCTACCTCAACCAGATCTACCTCGGCCACGGCGCCTACGGCGTCCAGGCCGCCGCCGAGAACTACTTCAACAAAAACGTCGACGAGTTGACCCTGGCCGAGAGCGCCATGCTCGCCGGGCTGCCCCAGGCGCCGAGCCGCTATTCCCCCTACAGCCACTTCGCCCGCGCCAAGGAGCGGCAGAAGTACGTGCTCGGACGCATGGTGGAGGAGGGCTACATCAGCCGCGCGCAGGCCGCCGCGGCCGTGGCCGAAGAGATCGAGGTTCACCCCCGGGTCAACCGCCACATCGCCGAGACCGCCTATTTCACCGAGCAGGTGCGCCGCTACCTGGAGGAGAATTTCGGGGAGGAGGTCCTCTACACCCAGGGACTCGAGGTGCACACCTCGATGAACCTGGCCATGCAGCAAAGCGCCCAGCAGGCGGTGCAGGAGAACCTGCGCGAACACGACCGGCGGCGGGGCTACCGCGGGCCCGAACAGGTTCTGAGCGAGGCGCAGGTCCACGATTTCCTGACCCGGCAGCTGGAAGAGGATTTCTCCGATGGAGCGCCCGCTCCCGGCACCCGCACCCGGGCGGTCCTGACCGGGGCGAGCGCCGCCCGGCTCAAGCTGAGGCTGGGCGACTGGACCGGCACCATCGCCACGGCCGATGCCGAGTGGGCCGGGCCGATCGAGGCGGTGGCCGCCGGGAGCAAACCCGCCGGCAACGCCGACGGCGGCAAGACCCGCCTGCCCCTGGGCTCGGTGCTGCGCGTGCTGGTGAAAAAAGGTCCCGACGAGAACGGCAGCCTGGTGCTCGACCTCGACCAGCAACCCCAGGCCCAGGGCGCTCTGGTGGCGATGGATCCTGCCACCGGCCTGGTCAAAACCATGGTCGGGGGCTACGATTTCGCCCAGAGCCAGTTCAACCGCGCGATCCAGGCCCGGCGCCTGCCCGGCTCGGCGATCAAGCCGATCATCTACGCCGCCGCCCTCGACAAGGGCTACACCCCGGCCAGCCTGATCCTGGACAACCCGCTGATCTACCGCGAGGTGAGCGAGACCGGCGAGGAGAGCGAGTGGAAGCCGAAGAACTACGAGGAAAAATTCCACGGCCTGACCAGCTTTCGCGAAGCCCTGGCCCACTCGCGCAACGTCATCACCGTCAAGATCCTCGAGGATATCGGCGTCGGCTACGTCGCCAACTACGCGCGCAAGCTCGGCATCGAGACCCCCCTCACCCGCGACCTGACTCTGGCCCTCGGCTCCACCGCCATGACCCCGATCGAAATGGCCAGCGCCTACAGCGTCTTCGCCAACGGCGGGGTGCGGGTCAACCCCTCGTACATCGTGCGCATCAAGGACCGCGATGGGCGCATCCTCGAATCGATCGACCCCGCCGATTTCCGCGAAGGCATCGGTCCCGACCAGCGGCTGCTGCGCCAGTCGCCGGTGCGGGTCATCTCCCCGGCCACCGCCTACCTGATCACCAACCTGATGGAGAGCGTGGTGCAGGAGGGCACCGGCTGGCGCGCCCGCGCCCTGGGGCGGCCGGTGGCGGGAAAAACCGGAACCACCAACGACCTCAAGGATGCCTGGTTCGCCGGCTATGTGCCCCAGCTGGTGGCGGTCTCCTGGGTCGGCTACGATCAGGAGCGCCCCCTCGGCCGTCAGGAAACCGGCTCGCGGGCCGCCGCTCCGGCCTGGGTCGCGTTCATGAGCGAGGCGGTCAAGGGCATGCCGGCGCAAAACTTTCCGGTTCCCGATGGCATCGAGTTTCGCCCCATCGATCCCAAAACCGGCCTGCTCACCACCGAAGACGCTCAGAACATGGTGATCGAGGCCTTCGCCCCGGGAACCGCACCGACCCGCTACAGCATGGACGAAAACCAGCTCAAGGCGCAGGACTTCTTCAAACTCGACCTGGAGGATCTGCGCTAAGGCGGCGAAAAACGCCCTTCCCGCAGACCGGCTCCCGGCCCGTCATCGAGCGGGCAAAAAAATACCGCCTCACCGAGGCGGTATTTTTTTTGACTCCTCCGGCGGCAGCAGCTCCGGCGGTATCTCTTTGTCCCGGTCGCGCCAGAAGGCGACGGCCCCGGGGTGCAGCGGGGCCGGCAGATCCCGCAGCGCCTGCTCGGGGCCGAAATCTTGCAGCACGGGGTGGGAATTGCGCACTTCCCGCAGCCCGTTTTCGCTGAAAATCGCCGCGAGAAACCGCTCCACCTCAGCCGGTGCCAGGCGGGCATTGGCCGCCAGCAGCGCCACGTCTTCGAAGGTCGCAACCGGCCGATCCTGCTTGGGGTAGGTGCCGGCGGGGATCGCCATCGGCCGATAATAGGGATGGGCGGCGAAAAAATTGCCGTGGCGCCCCGCCTGCTGCAGGTTGAGCAGGCGCAGGGGGACCCGCCGCGACGTCTCCTCCAGCGAGGGACTGGGAGCCCCGACCATCTCCCACACCGCCACCACGTTACCGCGCAGCAATTCGCTCATGGCCATATCGTACCCGATGTAGACCGGGATCATCCGATCCCAGATGCCCACCGCCCGAAAATAACGCTCCGCCGCCTGGGCCGCCCCCGAGCCGGAACTGCCGATCGCCACCCGCGCTCCTTTCAGCTGCGACGGCAGCGTCACCCGGCTGCTGGCGAGCACCGCCAGTTGCGCCGCAGCCCCGTACATGCGGCAGAGCAGGCGCGGCTGCTCGGCCGCTGCGGCCGTCTCCGGATGCGAACCGAGATCGCCCCCGTAGATCAGGGCCAGATCGAGCTTGCCTTCTCGCAGCCCGTTCACGTTGGAATAGGATCCGCCGCTGCGTTCGACCTGAAAGCGTACCCCGGGCGCGTGCTGGCGCAGCACCCGCGTCAGCGCCTCGGCCGTGACCTGAAAGGTGCCGCCCGCCGGCCCGCCGCCGAAATGGATCGCCTGCGGCCGCTGGTCGCAGCCCGCCGTCGCGACCGCCAGCGCAACCCAAAGCAGCAGAGATGTCAGGAAATTTTCTCGCATAAGCCTCACTGCGATGTCCTCACCCCGCGGCGGGGGCACAAGCCCGCTAGCGGACAGGACGAACAGAGCGGCCGTTGCGCCTTGCACAGGCGCCGGCCATGAAAGATGAGCAGGTGCCCGGCGCGGGTCCAGCGCTCTTCGGGCAGGAGCCGGATCAGATCCTGCTCGATCTTCGCCGGATCGCTCTCCCGGGTCCAGCCGAGCCGGAAGGCGACCCGCTTCACATGGGTATCGACCACCATCCCCGGAATATCGAAGGCGACCCCGAGCACCACGTTGGCGGTTTTGCGCCCGACCCCGGGCAAACCGACCAGCTGTTCCAGACTCCGGGGAACCCGACCCTGGTACTCGGCCACCAGGGTGCGGGCGCAGGCCTGGATGTTTTTGGCCTTGTTGCGGAAAAAACCGGTGGAGCGCACCGCCTCCTCCAGGGTTTCCAGGTCGGCGGCGGCAAAGGCCGCGGGATCGGGAAAGCGCGCGAAGAGCTCGGGCGTCACCTGGTTGACCCGCTCGTCGGTGCACTGGGCCGACAGGATGGTGGCCACCAGCAACTGCCAGGGGTTCGCGTGAGCCAGGGCGCAGTGAGCATCGCCATGGGTCTGTTCGAGAATGTCGAGCGCTGCGAGCGCCTGCTTGCGACTCTTTCGGGCCATCGGGGTCCTCGCTGCCGCCGCCGGCGCCCTCCCCACCGATCAGTCAGGACCGGGAGCGCACCGGAGTAAACCGATTTTCCCATCGGATCGAAATCCCTTGAAAAAACAAGGTCAATTCGACTTATCCACCACATTCACAGGTTTATCCACAAACGAACCGCCGGCCACTCACCCGGGGGCCACCTCCATGGTGGTCCGCTTGAGCTCCTTGACCCGCAGGGTGCAGGCCGGCTCGTGGATTTCCGTGGTCAGAATCAGGGGAAGATGGGTCGAAGCCCGTCGCGCCAGGGCCGAACGTTCGATGTTGGCTTCGAGCACCCGCACCTTGCCCTTGATATAGGCGCGATCGCGGCCGATCAGGGGAAAGCGCGCGGGATAGGTGGCGCACCACAGGGGGCGGGTGGCCTGACGCAGGCGGATGTTGAGTTCGAGATTGCCCAGGGTCCAGACCAGGTCGCCGAAATCGCCGAGGATGAGGACCGGGCAGACCAGGGCGTCGTCGCCGAGCAGGTCCGGTCCGAACAGGTTGTGAATCTGGCGGGCGCGGCGGCCGAAAGCCACGCTCAGGCGCAGGTTGAAGAGATGCAGCCGCTTGCCGCGCACGTCGGCATCGGCCCGCACGCAGCAGCCCCCCTCGCCGAGATCGTATTCGCGCAGGCCGGCCAGGGGAAAGTAGGAGAGAAAGGCATTGCAGCCGCTACGGGGATGGCCGTAGGCCTTCATCCCCAGATGCTTTTCCAGGTAGCGCAACTGGTCGAGGGGCGGCTCGGCATCCACACCTTGCAGGGCGACGATGTCGGGGCGCCCCTCGGCAATCACCTCGCCAATGCGCGCAGGATCGACCCTCCCGTCGCTGCCCCGGCAGTGATCGACCTGATAGGTCATGATGCGGATGGTGGTCACGGACATGTCCGGAAAATCCTCCGGGAAACGCAGCGTTCGCCCTGCAGGTCCCGATTAAACCGGCAACCAGTCGAAATTATAAATTAAATCCCGAAAAACGCCAGACCTCATCGACGCCCGGCCCGGCCCCAAGAAAAAAGCGGACCGCCGTAACTGCGATCCGCTCCGGTGCTGGCGCGCCCCATGGGGAAACTCAGGGCGCCGAGACCACGGTGACTTTTTTCATGGCATCGCCGGGTTTGATCTGCTTCACCACCTCCATTCCCTCCACCACCTGACCGAAAATGGTGTAGCCGCCGTCGAGATGCGGCTGGGGAGCGAGAGCGATGTAGAACTGGGACCCGGAGGAGCGGCGCTCGGGGTTGATCCGGTCGCCTTTGCGGGCGGTAGCGAGGGTGCCGACCTGATGCGTGAGGGTGGGATCGATTTCGGCGGGCAGATCGTAGCCGGGACCGCCGGTGCCGTTGCCCAGGGGATCGCCCCCCTGCACCACGAATCCGGGGACCACCCGGTGAAAGGTGAGGCCGTCGTAGAACCCCTCGCCAGCGAGTTTTTTGAAGTTGGCCACCGTCTGCGGCGCCTTGTCGCCGTAGAGCTCCATCCGAATATCGCCGTAGTCGGTGGCGATCACGGCGAAATCGGCGGCGACCGAGGCCGAGGCGAGAGCCAGGGTGCCGAGAAGCAAGAGTCCGATACGTTTTATGCTCATGTCCTTTTTCCTTCCGAAAAAATGCGTCGGCAATCGGCGCAATCAGATGCCTTCGGCCTTGAGATCGCGGGTCATGAGATCGGTGACCGCCTGGCGGGGATCCTTGTTTTCATAGAGAATCAGATACATCTGCTCGGTAATCGGGACTTCGACTCCCAGTTTCTGCGCCAGGCGGAAGGTGGACAGAGCGGTCTTGACCCCTTCGGCCACCATCTTCATGCCGCCGAGAATTTCGTCGAGCTTGCGGCCGCGGCCGAGTTCGATGCCCACGGTGCGATTGCGCGACAGATCGCCGGTGCAGGTCAGCACCAGGTCGCCCATTCCGGCCAAACCGGCAAAGGTCGCGGGCATGGCCCCCTTGGCCACCCCCAGGCGGGTGATTTCGGCCAGCCCCCGGGTAATCAGGGCGGCACGGCTGTTGTGGCCGAAGCCGAGGCCGTCGGCCACCCCGGCGGCAAGCGCGATGACGTTTTTCAGCGCGCCGCCGAGTTCGACCCCCATGATGTCGCTGTTGGTGTAGGTGCGGAAGGTGTCGGTGCTGACGATCTCCTGCACCCGGCGGGCCGTGGCCAGTTCCCGGCAGGCCACCACCACCGCGGTCGGCATGCCGGCGGCCACCTCCCTGGCGAAGGAGGGTCCGGAGAGAAAGGTGAGATCGCGATGAAAGGAGGCGGGCAGAGCCTCCTCGAGAGCTTCCGACATGGTCCGCAGGCTCTCGGTCTCGATCCCCTTGGAGGCGGAGACGATCAGGGTTTGCGGGGCGATGTGGGAAACCACCCGCTTGATCAGTCCGCCCAGAACCTGGGAGGGCGGCACCAGCAGCAGAAGCTGACGGTTGGCGACCGCAACCTCAAGATCGAAGGTGAAACGGAGATTGGAGGCGAGGGAAAAACCGGGAAGAAACAGGTCGTTTTCCCGGGTCGCGCGCATCCGCTCCACCAGGTCGGCCTCATGGGCCCACAGCGTGACGTCGTATCCTTTGCGGGCCAGCAGGTCGGCCAGGGTCGTCCCCCAGCTGCCGGCGCCAATCACTGCGATGTTCATGCAAGTCATCCTGAAAAAGAAGATTGAAATCGGGCCGGCACGGCCCAAGGCCAGAGGCGCCGATCAGATCGCCTTTTTTTTCTTGGCGATGCGCTCTTTGACCTGCTCGATGCGCTGCCCCAGAACCTCGGGTTTGGGGTAATCGGCCCGCAACTCTTCGAGAATCTTGAGCGCCGCTCCGAGCCGCTCCTGTTCCTCCAGAACCATCGCCAGACCGAACCGGGCCTCGAGGGCGTAGGGATGATCGGGCCAGGTGGCGAAGACCTTTTCGAAGGTCTCCCTGGCCGCGGCGAACTCCCCCTGCAGCGACCAGGTCACGGCGCTGCGATAGGTGGCTTCGGGGGCCAGCGCACTGGCGGGAAAATTCTTGAGCAGCGCCTCCCACTCGATGCGCGCCTGTTCGAAATTGTTCAGGCGAAAATACGCCTCACCGATACGATACTGGACCTGATCCCCTTCGGCAACCCCCTCGTCGAGAAGTTTCTGGTAGGTCACGATGGCGCTGGGATAGTCTTCGAGCCGATCCATGTAGAGATCGGCGGCCTGCAGCCGGGCGCGCTGGCCGAAGGCGCTGTCGGGGTAATCCTTGACCACCCGGAGGTAATCGAGAAGGGCCGCGGGATAGTTCTGGAGGTAGAAATGGCTGAGTTCCGCCGCCCGGAACAAGGCTTCGGGCGCACGCTCGAACTCGGGATGCCGCTCCTGCAGAACGCGAAAAGCCGCGGCGGCGCCGGCATAATCCTGTTGTTCCAGGAGTTTTTCGGCGTGATCGAAGCGGCGACCGAGAATATCGTCGATGTGGGTGAGATACCAGCCGGCGCCGCCCGCGGCGCCGGCCAGAATCAGAAGGAGCGTCAGCAGGAGAAAAAACCGCCTTTTTTTATTCTTCTTCCGGCGGTGCTTCAACTCCTCCCGCAAAATCTGCTTCTTCAATTTCCGGATCGTCGCCATTCTCTTCTTCCTTCTCGGCGAGTTTGGCCACGGCCACGATGCGTTCGCCCGGTTCGAGCACCATCAGGCGCACCCCCTGGGTGTTGCGCCCGATGATCGACAGATGCCCGACCGAGGTGCGCAGCACCTTGCCCCGGTCGGTGATGAACATCAGATCCGAATCTTCCTCGCACAGCTTGATGTCGACCACCTTGCCGTTGCGATCGGAGGTCTTGATGGTGATGATCCCCTTGCCGCCGCGGCTCTGCACCCGGTATTCGTCGAGGTCGGTGCGCTTGCCGTAGCCGTTTTCGGTCACCGTCACCAGGGTCGAGGAGGTCGCTTCGGTCACGGTCTCCATACCGATGACGAATTCGTCCCCCTCGAGCGCCATGCCGCGCACGCCGCGGGCGGTGCGCCCCATGGGGCGCACGTCGGTCTCGGGGAAGCGGATCGATTTGCCGTTGCGGCTGGCGAGCAGGATATCCATGGTGCCGTCGGTGAGACGGGCGGCGATGAGGCGGTCGCCCTCGTCGATGGTCAGGGCGATGATGCCGCCGGCGCGGGGGTTGGAGTAGGCCATCAACTCGGTCTTCTTCACCGTGCCGCGCTCGGTGGCGGTGACGATGTACTTGCCCTCGACGAACTCCTTGACCGGCAGCACCGTCATCACTTTTTCCCCCGCCGCCAGATTGAGCAGGTTGACGATCGCCTTGCCGCGCGACGCCCGGCCGCCCTGGGGAATCTCGTGGACCTTGAGCCAGTAGACCTTGCCCTGATCGCTGAAGATCAGCACGTAGCTGTGGGTCGAGGCGATAAAGAGGCGCTCGACGAAATCCTCCTCCTTGGGCCGCATGCCGGTCTTGCCCTTGCCGCCGCGGCGCTGGGCGCGGTAGAGAGAGACGGCGTTGCGCTTGATGTAGCCGGTGTGGGAGACGGTCACCACCATGTCCTCCTCGACGATCAGGTCTTCGAGGGTGAGGTCGCCGGTCTTGGCCACGATCTCGGTGCGGCGCGGATTGGCGTACTTCTCTCTGACCTCGAGCAGCTCTTCGCGGATGATCTTGAGAATTTCCACCTCGCTGGCGAGAATTTCCTTCAGGCGCCGGATCAGGGCCAGCACTTCCTGGTACTCGGCCATGATCTTGTCGCGTTCGAGGCCGGTGAGGCGGTGCAGGCGCATATCGAGGATGGCCTGGGCCTGGATATCGGAGAACTTGAAGCGGGCGATCAGCCGCTCTCGGGCCTCGGGGGAGTTGGCGCTGGTCTTGATGATCTGGATCACCTCGTCGAGGTTCTCCAGGGCGATCTTGAGGCCTTCGAGGATATGGGCGCGGGCTTCGGCCTTCTTCAGATCGAAGATGCAGCGCCGGGTCACCACTTCCTTGCGGTGATCGATGAAGAGATCGAGCAGACGGCGCAAATCGAGAATCTGGGGCTGGCCGTTGACGATGGCGAGCATGATGATGCCGAAGGACGACTGCATCGCGGTCATTTTGTAGAGCTGGTTGATGATGACCGCGGGGATCACGTCCTTTTTCAACTCGATGACGATGCGCATGCCTTCGCGGTCCGACTCGTCGCGCAAGTCGCTGATCCCCTCGATTTTCTTTTCCTTGACCAGATCGGCGATCTTCTCGATCAACCGGGCCTTGTTGACCTGGTAGGGAATCTCGGTGACGACGATGGCTTCCCGGCCGGTGCGCTTGTCGACTTCGACCAGGGCGCGGGCGCGCATCTGGATGATGCCGCGGCCGCTGCGGTAGGCCTCGTGGATCCCTTCGCGGCCGAAGATGAAGCCGGCGGTGGGAAAATCGGGGCCGGGGATCTTCTCCATCAACTCATCCATGCGCATGCGCGGATTGTCGATGATGGCCACCAGTCCGTCGATCACCTCGCCCAGATTGTGGGGCGGAATCTTGGTCGCCATGCCGACCGCGATCCCCTCGGAGCCGTTGACCAGCAGGTTGGGAAATTTGGCGGGAAGAACCAGCGGCTCCTGCAGCGATTCGTCGTAGTTGGCGCCGAAATCGACGGTTTCCTTCTCGATATCGGCCAGCAGCTCGCTGGAGAGGCGCGCCATGCGCACCTCGGTGTAACGCATGGCCGCGGCCGAATCGCCGTCGATGGAACCGAAGTTGCCCTGACCGTCGATCAGGGGGTGACGCATGGAGAAGTCCTGCGCCATCCTCACGATGGTGTCGTAGACCGCCGAATCGCCGTGAGGGTGGTACTTACCGATGACGTCGCCGACCACGCGGGCCGATTTCTTGTAGGGCTTGTTCCATTCGTTGCCGAGGTCGTGCATGGCGAAAAGGACCCGCCGGTGCACCGGCTTGAGCCCGTCGCGCACGTCGGGCAGGGCGCGGCCGATGATGACGCTCATGGCATAGTCCATGTAGGACTTGCGCATCTCGTCTTCGATGTTGACGGTGAATTTGTTCGGCTGTTGTGGTTCCAGCATGGTTCGATTTTCCTTTGGAAAATCGGGCTATGGGCGCTGGGCTCCGGGCACTCGGGAAAGATTTTTGAGGCTCTCCCGAGTGCCGAGTGCCGAGTGCCGAATGCCCGCTTTTTTCAGATATCCAGATTCGACACGTTGAGAGCGTTGTTTTCGATGAATTCGCGGCGCGGCTCCACCTGATCTCCCATCAGCACGGTAAAGATCTCGTCGGCCTCCACCGCATCCTCGATCTTGACCTGCAGCAGCACCCGCTTGTCCGGATCCATGGTGGTCTCCCACAGCTGCTCCGGGTTCATCTCCCCCAGCCCCTTGTAGCGCTGGATGTACTGGCCTTTTTTGGCCCGGTCGAGAAAATGGTTGAGCAGATCCTGGCGGTCGCCGACTTCGACCACCTCCTTGTTTTCATAGGAGATGAACGCCTTTTCGTCGAAGCAGATCTCCTCCACCTTGCGAAAGGCCTGCAGGAGCAGCTTGTATTCCTGGGACGAGAGCGCCTCGAGCCCGGTCTGGTCGAGGCGCGCCCGCAGGTTGCCGAGGGTGAAGAGGATGCGCGGCGGATCCTGCAGCGCCTGATAGGTGGCGCGCGGCTCCACCGCCTTGAGCTTATCCGCCAGGGGAGTGAGGTCGACCATGTCGGCAAAGCCGTTCTGGACCTTGCCGGTAACGAAGACCCGCAGGATTTCGCGGTTGATCCCCTTATGGGTCATTTTATCGAAGAGGTTGTTGTAGTCGATGATGTTGCGCAGCGTGGGAATGATCTGCTTGCCGCGCAGCACCTTGCCGCTCTTCTCCATCTGCACCGTGGCCCCTTCGGTGCCCTCGTCGAGCAGGTAATCGAGGAGGTTGGCGTCGTCTTTGAGATAGATTTCCTTCTTACCGCGCTTGACCTTGTACAGCGGCGGTTGGGCGATGTAGAGATGGCCGCGCTCGACCAGCTCGGGCATCTGGCGGAAGAAAAAGGTCAGAAGCAGGGTGCGGATGTGGGAGCCGTCGACGTCGGCGTCGGTCATGATGATAATGCGGTGGTAGCGCAGCTTGGCGAGATCGAAGTCGTCCTTGCCGATGCTGGTGCCCATGGCGGTGATCAGGGTGCGGATCTCGGCCGAGGTCAGCATCTTGTCGAAGCGCGCCTTCTCGACGTTGAGAATCTTGCCCTTGAGCGGCAGAATCGCCTGACTGCGGCGGTCCCGGCCCTGCTTGGCGCTGCCGCCGGCCGAATCGCCCTCGACCAGATAGATTTCGGACAGCGCCGGGTCCTTTTCCTGGCAGTCGGCAAGTTTTCCCGGGAGCGAGAGTCCTTCCAGGGCCCCTTTGCGCCGGGTCAGGTCGCGCGCCTTGCGCGCCGCCTCGCGGGCGCGGGCGGCCTCGATCCCCTTTTCCAGGATCTTGCGCGCCACCTGGGGATTTTCCTCCAGGTATTCGGCGAGCTTTTCGTTCATCAGGGTCTCGACGTAGCCCTTGACCTCGGAATTGCCGAGCTTGGTCTTGGTCTGGCCCTCGAACTGGGGATCGGGGATCTTGACCGAAATCACCGCCGCCATCCCCTCGCGCAGGTCGTCGCCGCTGATGGTGGCCTTGATGTTCTTCAGCAGGTTGTTGGCGGTGGCGTAGGTGTTCATGGTGCGGGTCAGCGCCGCCTTGAAGCCGACCAGGTGGGTGCCGCCCTCGTGGGTGTTGATGTTGTTGGCGAAGGAGAAGATCTTCTCGTCGTAGCCGTCGTTGTACTGGATCGCCACTTCCATCTCGATCCCTTCCTTTTCCCCGCGGAAGAAGATCGGAGTGGGATAGAGCGGAGTCTTGGCCCGGTTGAGATACTCGACGAAGGAGGCGATCCCCCCCTCGTAGTGAAATTCGTGACTCTTCTCGCTGCGCTCGTCGAGGATGTTGATCTTGACCCCGGCGTTGAGAAACGCCAGCTCGCGCAGACGCTGGGACAGAATCTCGAAGGAAAACTCGGTGGTCTCGAAAATTTCGCCGTCGGGCCAGAAGGTTATTTTCGTGCCGCGTTTTTTGGTGGCGCCGTCCTCGCGCAGCGGGCAGGCTGGCACGCCGCGCTCGTAGGTCTGACGATAGATGGTGTGGTTGCGGCGGATCTCCAGCTCGAGTTTCTCCGACAGGGCGTTGACCACCGAAACGCCGACGCCGTGGAGGCCACCGGAGACCTTGTAGGAATCGTTGTCGAACTTGCCGCCGGCGTGCAGGACAGTGAGCACCACCTCGGCCGCCGGTTTCTTCATGGTCGGGTGCATGTCGACGGGAATGCCGCGACCATTGTCCTCGACCGTAACCGAATTATCGAGGTGAATGGTCACCAGCACCTCGTCGCAGTGCCCGGCCAGAGCTTCGTCGATGGAGTTGTCGACCACCTCGTAGACCAGGTGGTGCAGACCCTGGGCCGAGGTCGAGCCGATGTACATGGCCGGGCGCTTGCGCACCGCGGACAGGCCTTCGAGAACCTTGATGCTGTCTGCCCCGTAATCCTTTTGCATCTGGGGGGACAAGAGCTCCTGGTGTTTGTCAGTCATCGTGCAGTTTTCCTCTTTTCACGTGGTAAAAACGTGCCTCGTTCAGCCCCTCGTGGCGCAAGGAGTCAGGGTCGGTGGTGGTGATGAACACCTGCCCGCGGCGCTCCCGCAGAAAATCGAACAGGTAGCTTTTGCGCTGGCTGTCGAGTTCGCTGGTGATGTCATCGAGCAGCAGCACCGGGGGTTCTCCGGTCTGCTGCTCCAGATGTTCGATTTGCGCCGCCTTGAACGCCAGAATGAAGCAGCGCTGCTGCCCCTGGGAACCGAACAGGCGCAGGGGGCGGCCGTTGACCAGAAACCGGGGATCGTCGCGGTGAGGACCAACCTGGGTCTGGCCCAGGCGGCGCTCCCCCACCCGGCACCGGTCGATGGCCCCCCGCAGTTCGGAAGTAAAATCCAGATCCGGCGGCGCGGGGTAAACCAGGTCCGCTTCCTCGCCGCCTTGGGCGATAAAGCGGTAGGCCTGCTGCAGCGCCGGCCGCAATTCTTCGGTGTAGCGAAACCGATCGGCTCTGACAGCGGCCGCCGCTACGATGTAATTTTCGCTCCAGGGAGCCAGCTGCCGCTCCGCGGCCCCGTCTTTGAGCAACCGGTTGCGCTGCCTGAGGATCTGCAAAAACTTCTGAAAGCGCTCCAGATACCCGGGGTCGACCTGCAACAGGGCGCGGTCGATCAGATCGCGCCGGCCGCCGGGCGAGCCCTTGACCAGAGAGACCTCCTCGGGGGAAAAGAGGATCGGACGCAAAGTGCCGAGAACCTCCCCCGCCCGGCGCACGCCCTTGCCGTCCAGGCGAATCTGTTTGCCCTGGGGGGAGAGACGAAGATCGAGGTGACGCTCAACACCTGCCGTCGTCACTGCCGCCTCGAGGCGGGCTGTCGCGTGATCGAGACCGATCAATTCGTCGTTGCGCTGGGCACGGAAACTCTTCAGCACTCCCAGCAGGTAGATGCCCTCGAGCAGGTTGGTCTTGCCCTGGGCGTTCTGTCCCCAGAAAACGTTGAAACCTGGAGCCGGCGCAAAACTTTCCCGGGTGATGTTGCGAAAAGCGACGTACCGCAAAGCGTGAATCAACATAGCAGGCCAGGTCCCCAAAAAAAAAGCCTTTTAATAAAAAGGCTTTCGCAAAACCTTTGCCGCAAGTGCCTGATTATAATCTCATCGGCATGATAACCGCCAGGTAATTTTTATCCGCGGAAGGCGTCACCAGACCGGGGGAGAGGTTGTCCTTGAGATGAACCTGAATTTTCTCCTCGTCCATGATCTGCAGAATATCGAGAAGATAGCGGGCGTTGAACCCGATGGAAACCTCCTGGCCCTGGTAATCGATCTCCATCTCCTCCCGGGCATCGCCCAGTTCCGGGTTGGAGGAGGATATTTCCATGAGACCTGGTTTGAGAGAAACCTTGACGCCCTTGGTTTTTTCGCTGGAAAGGGTCGACATGCGGCGCAGGGCGTGGAGGAAGAGCTCCGCCGGAATGTCGGCGACCAGTTCATTGGCCTTGGGGATCACCCGCTCGTAATCGGGGAATTCGCCGTCGACCAGGCGCATGACCACCGTGGTTTTGCCCTTGGAGATGACGGCGCTGTTTTCCAGGAAGCCGAGAAGAATCTCCCCCTCGCCTTCTTCCGCCATTTTCTTCAGCTCGAAAATACCCTTGCGCGGGAAAATGACTCCCTTGTCCAGCTCGGCAAAGTCATTGGCGGGAATTTGCCGTTTGATTTTCGACAGGCGATGGCCGTCGGTGGCGACCAGGAGCAGGTGCTGCTGCCCGTCTTCCTCCCGGCAGCGGAAGAAAATGCCGTTGAGGTTGTATTTGGTTTCGTCCGACGACATGGCGAAAGCGGTCTTTTCGATCATCCTGGCGAGAGTTTCGCTGGGAAGCGAAATGCTCTGGGCCTGATTGTTGCCGGGAAAATAGGGAAACTCTTCCGGCGAGAGGCCGACCAGGTTGAACAACGCCTTGCCGCAACGGATTTCAATCCAGCAATTTTCCTTGGCGCGAAAAGCGATTTCCCCCTCGGGGAGCTCGCGGATGATCTCGAAGAGTTTCTTCGCCGATACGGTGATTTTTCCCGGAGTTTCTATTCGGGCCGGATAATAGGCTTTCATCCCCACTTCCAGGTCGGTGGCCGTCAGGCAGATTTCGTCATCGACGGTCTCGATCAGGACATTGGCCAGAACCGGGATGGTGTTCTTGCGCTCCACGATGCCCTGGACTTTTGCCAGGCCCCTGAGGAACACCTGTTTTTCGATCGTGAATTTCATGACTCCTCCAATACACAGGGATCAACTGATTCTATGTTTTTAAAATTCTTAAGATAGTAGTAATAACACATTGCTGTGGATTTGGGGATAATCATCCCCGAGGGCGCGTCGGGCGGCCTTCGGGCTGTTTAAAAAGTCGTGGACCCGCAAAGGGGTTCCCGGCGCTTGCTGTGGATGAAACCGGGGGGGTGAGTTATCCCCCGGTGGCTGCACCGGTTTGCCCACAAGTTGTCAGCCTCCCCGGTTCAGGACGTTTTTCAGGGTGGTCAGGGTCGAGCGCAGTTGAAAATCGGTCTCCTGAACCCGTTCGATCTTTTTGATGGCGTGAATAATGGTCGAATGATCCTTGCCACCGAACTTTTCGCCGATCTCCGGAAACGAGAGGGAGGTCAGTTGGCGCGAGAGATACATGGCCACCTGGCGGGGAAGAACCAGCGCCTTGAGGCGCTTGGGCGACTTCAGGTCGGCGATTTTGATATTGAAATGGTTTCCCACGACCTTCTGGATTTCCTCGACCGTGAGCTCCCGGTTGTTCTCCACCAGGATGTCCTTGAGGACTTCGCGGGCCAGATCGAGGGTAATCGGAGTCGAAGTCAGACTGGCATAAGCTCCGAGGCGGATGAGAAAGCCTTCGAGTTCGCGCACGTTGCTGGTGATCGAATTGGACAGGAACAACGCTACATCCTCCGGCAGGTGGATGCCGTTTTTTTCGGCCTTCATCTTAAGAATGGCTTGCTTGGTTTCCACGTCCGGAGCCTGAATATCGGCAATCAGACCCCACTCGAAACGGGAACGCAGGCGCTCTTCGAGGCCCGGGATTTCCTTGGGAAACTTATCCGAGGTGACCACGATCTGCTTGTGCGACTCGTACAAGGCATTGAAGGTATGAAAAAATTCCTCCTGGGTCCGTTCCTTGCCGGCGATGAACTGCACATCGTCGATAAGCAGCACGTCCATCGATCTGAATTTATTGCGGAAATCGTCCATGCGCGCAAACCGCAACGAGTTGATCAACTCGTTCATGAACTTTTCCGAGGCGTAATAGCAGACGCGGCTGGCGGGGTTGCGCCTGAGAATGGCATTGCCGATGGCATTGACCAGGTGGGTTTTGCCCAACCCCACGCCCCCGTAGATGAACAGGGGATTGTAGGTGGTCGCCGGGTTGTTGGCGACCGCCATGGCTGCGGCATGGGCGAACTGGTTGGACGAACCCGAGACGAAATCGTTGAAAACGTACTTGGGATTGAGATTGGTGGAAGTGAAATCGGTCTTGGGCGCCGGCGGCGCCTCGCTGACCTCGACCAGCGCCTGCCCCGAAGGTTGGCTGGAGGAAACCGGTTTCCTGGAGTTTTCCCTGGTGCGCAGGGGGGCGATCTCAAATTCGAGTTGGTATTCCACGGCACCAACGCTCGCGAGGGTTTCCTTTATCTTCTGGGCGTAGTTGTCCTGAATCCAATCGAGAAAAAAACGGTTGGGAACCCGAAGGAATACCTGGGATTTTTCCACCCGAACCAACTCGATCGGTTTGATCCAGGTGGAAAAGAGTTGCGGGCTGAGATTTTCCCGCAAATGGTTCAGTGTTTCTCGCCAGAGTGTGTCCATGAACCCATGTATGCGTGAGGGTGAAAACAAAGAAAAGGAGATCCCGGTCCGGGGCCTCCAGAGGCTTTTTAAACAATTTTGTACACAGCTGTGGAAAAATAAAAGATCACGGGAAAACAACCCTTTAGCCAATTTTGACGAAGATTTTTAAAGGTATCAGAGGAGGGTGGTAAATTCAAGAAATTTTCTTTTTGCCGGGGAAATCCCACGGATTCGCGGAGGCTTGTCCTGACAGGAAAAAAGGTTGACTTCCCGCGATAAATGTGGTCTAAATTGCGCTTTGTCCCAAGCCAAAAAACCCCAGAGGAGCGGGAAAAATGAGCAAGCGCACTTATCAGCCGAGTAGAATTCGTCGCAAAAGAACCCATGGATTTCGCAAGCGGATGCTGACCAAAAACGGTCGTCTGGTGATCAAGCGCCGGCGGGCCAAAGGCCGTCAGCGTCTGGTGGTGGAGAATTCCAAGAAATAATCGTTCGTGACGAAACGAAGACCTTATTCCTTTCCGCCCTGCGTTCGCCTTAAAAAGGGAGAGGAATTCTTCACTCTTCGAAAAAGGGGGCGTTTTTTCAAAACGCCCCACTTTCTTGTCTACTCTCTTGAAAACAAGAGTAATTTCAGTCGATTAGGGGTGACTGTCAGTCGCAAGGTCGGAAATTCTCCGGCGCGAAACCGCGTCAAGCGACTTTTGCGCGAGTACTTCCGCCAGGTGCTGCAAAGCCACTGGTCCGGTTACGATATTTCCATCGTCGCCCGCAGCGGCGCCTCGCGCCTCGGCCTGCGTCAGGTTGCCGAAGAATTGGATAGGGTTTTTCTCCCCTCGGGAAGGCCCGGAGGCTCGGGATAATGCGTCACATTTTCCTGGTCGCGATTCGTCTCTACCAATACTGCCTTTCCCCTCTGAAAGGTCCATCCTGTCGTTTTTATCCTACCTGCTCCGAATACAGCCACCAGGCTATTGCCAGATACGGTTTACTTAGAGGTCTTTTTCTCGGAGTGCGGCGCTTGCTGAAATGTCATCCTTTTCATCCCGGGGGTGTCGATCCCCTTCCTTGATGGGACTGGTCCCATGGAGTTCATATGGAAAACAAGCAAACTCTGATCGCCATTATTCTGATGCTGGTTGTCTGGATGGGGTTTTCCGTCCTGTTTCCGCCTCAGGAACCCGCTCCGGTCGCCAACCAGGCGCCGGTGGCCGAATCGGCTGCGCCCTCCCCCGCGGGACCGGCGGTTACGCCGGTGGCGCCCGTTGTTCCCGCGACGTCCACCGCCGCGGTTGCGGCGCGCAAAAGCGGAAGCACTTTTGCGGTGGAAACCTCTAAATTAATTCTGACGATCGATGAAGACCTGGGCGATATCCAGCGGATCGAACTGAAGGACTACCAGGAAACTCTGGGCGGAGACCAGGGTTTCGTCACTCTGGTCGACACTCTCGGGCGCGCCTCGGGCAACTTGCAGGTTGCCGGTACCGACGGTTTCTCCGGAGTGGCCGATCTGGTGATGCGGCGCGAATCCTCCGGTGATGTCGCCGTCGCCCCCGGTGACAGCCGCGCCATTGTCTTCCGGGGGGAGATCGCTTCCGGGGTCACTTTGGTGAAGACCCTGACCATCTCCGGCGATTCCTACCAGATTCCGGTGTCCGTCGAGGTGATCAACCAGGGAGGCAGTGCGCTGTCCGGTAACCTGATCCTTTCTCTGCTTCAGCCCTGGAACGAAGCGATGAAGGGGAGTTCCTACGACTTCATCGGGCCGAGCACCCTGGCCGGCGATAAAAAGCATAACGACGATGTGGACGATCTGGTCAAAGACCCCAAGATCTATAGTGAAAATCTGATCTGGACCGCCTTCGAAAAAAAATATTTCATGTCCGCTCTGGTGCCCCTTTCCGGCAGCGGCGAAAAAGTGCGGGTCGAAAAAATCGACGACCTGGTTCTCAATTCGGTCTTCTCGCCCCATCGCCAGCTGCAGCCGGGGGAGAGGGTTCAGTTCGACTATCTCGCCTATTTCGGGCCGAAGGATTTTGATATCCTCAAGGCCGCCGACCACCAGTTGAGCGAAGCCATCGATTTCGGCTTCTTCGGTGTTCTCGCCCGGCCCCTGCTTCATGTACTCAAATTCTTCAACACCTTCCTGCATAATTACGGTCTGGCCATCATACTGCTGACGGTCATCATCAAGCTTCTCTTCTGGCCCCTGACCCAGAAAAGCTACAAGTCGATGAAGGGGATGCAGAAGTTGCAGCCGCAAATGCAGAAGCTGCGGGAGAAGTACAAAAACGACAAGCAGCGGCTCAACATGGAATTGATGAACCTGTACAAGGAACACCGGGTCAACCCCCTCGGCGGCTGCCTGCCCATGGTGATCCAGATTCCGGTGTTCTTTGCTCTCTACAAGGTGCTTCTGGCTTCCATCGAACTGCGGCACGCACCATTTTTTCTCTGGATCGTCGATCTTTCCGCCAAAGATCCCTATTACATCACCCCCGTGGTGATGGGGGCCACCATGTTTATTCAGCAGAAAATGACCCCTTCCACCATGGATCCGATGCAGGCCAAGATCTTTCTCGCCATGCCCATCGTTTTTACCGCGCTCTTTCTCAATTTTCCTGCCGGGCTCGTTATTTACTGGCTGGTCAACAACCTCCTGACCATCGGGCAGCAGTATCTGATCAATCGGAAGTAGCGTCTTGCGCCCGCTGGATCGCGACACCATCGTAGCCCCCGCCACCGTTTTCGGACAGGGTGGAATCGGCATCATCCGGATCTCCGGGGAAAAAGCGCTCAGTATTCTTGAGCGCTTTTTCCGTCGCAAGGCCGGTGCTCGCCTTCCCTTTACCAGCCATCAACTCTGCTACGGACATTTTTGCGACCACCAGGGCAACCCGATCGACGAGGCGATGGCCGTTTTTATGAAAGGGCCCTACTCCTATACCCGGGAAGATGTGGTGGAAATTCATTGCCACGGCGGGCGGGCCATTGGCGCGCGTATTATCGAGACCGCCGGTCGCGCCGGATGCCGACCGGCCCAGCCCGGAGAATTCACCCTGCGCGCCTTTCTCAACGGGCGCATCGATCTGTCCCAGGCCGAAGGGGTGATGGAGAATATCGAGGCTCAGACCGTTGCGGCGCAGAAAATCGCCCTGCGCCATCTCGACGGATCGTTGAAAGAGTTTTGCGCCGCGCTGCGGGAAGAACTCGCCGATTGTCTGGCCCTGATCGAAACCTGGCTCGATTTTCCCGAGGAGGATATCGATCATCCCAGCCATGATCTCATTTTCCACTCCCTGCGTCACGTCGCGACCCGCCTGGAGGAATTGCTCGATACCTATGCCGCGGGTCGCGTCATTCGCGACGGCGTCGGGGTCCTTATTCTCGGCAAGCCCAACGTCGGCAAGAGCTCCCTGCTCAATTCCCTGGTCGGTCGCGCCCGGGCCATCGTCACCGAGATTCCTGGCACCACCCGTGATATCATCGAAGAGCAGCTCGAGATCGAGGGGCTGCGGGTGCGCCTTATCGACACCGCCGGGGTCAGGGTCAGCGATGATGTGGTCGAGCAGGAGGGAGTGCGCCGGGCCCAGGACAAGGTGAACGAGGCCGACCTGATTCTTTTTGTCGTCGACGGATCGGCCCCTGTCTCTGGTGAAGATCTTCACGCCCTGGAATTTTGTCCACGGGAAAAGGTCTTTCTGGTCGTGAATAAATGTGACCTCTCTTTATCTCCCCTTCCTTCCCCCCTGGAGTCCTTTCCCAGGGTAGCCATTTCGGCGCGCACCGGGGACGGAATTCCCCTGCTGCTCTCAATGATTCGGGATAAATTTGTCTCCGATTCCATTGACGGGTTGCAGGAAGGGTTGATTTTGACCGAAGAGAGACATCGTGCCTGCCTGCACCAGTGTCTTGACGGAGTCGCACGGGGGCTTGACAGTCTCCACAAGGGTCTCTCGCTCGAATTTCTCGCCCTCGAAATCCGCGGAGCCCTCGATGCCCTGGGAGAAATCACCGGTGAGACCGCTCCGGAGGAAATCCTCAATCGGATTTTCAGCCGGTTCTGTATTGGCAAATAGGTCATGTTTCACGTGAAACATCAATCCTAACAATTTATTTTTATTGAAGAAAAATTAACTACATGGAAATGGGATACGGAAAATCGTATGACGTGATCGTGGTCGGCGCCGGCCATGCGGGGTGCGAAGCGGCTCTGGCGGCGGCGCGCATGGGGTGTAAAACTCTGCTGCTCACCATGAATCTCGATACGGTTGGGGTGATGTCGTGCAACCCCGCCATCGGCGGCTTGGCCAAGGGGCATTTGGTGCGCGAAATCGATGCCCTGGGTGGGGAGATGGCAAGGAATATCGATGCCACCGGAATCCAGTTTCGCATTCTCAATACCAAAAAGGGCCCGGCGGTCAGGGCGCGGCGGGCTCAGGCGGACCGGCAGCAGTACCGGCTGCGTATGAAAAAGGTGATCGAGGAGCAACCGCTGCTCGATCTCAAGCAGGGCTCGGTGGTGCGATTGATTCTGGAAAGAGACCGGGTGGGTGGAGTCGTCACCCGCGAGGGCCTTTCTTTTCCGGGACAAGCGGTGATTCTGACCACCGGGACCTTCATGCGCGGGCTGGTCCACGTGGGGCTCAACAACTACCCTTCGGGGCGTGCCGGCGAGCCCCCTTCGGAGGGAATTTCCGACCAGTTGAGGGCACTCGGCTTTCGGGTCGGTCGCCTCAAAACCGGAACTCCGGCCCGCCTGGCGGGATCGACCATCGATTTCTCCCGCCTGGAAACCCAGTTCGGCGACGATCCGCCGCAGCCCTTTTCTTTTCTCAGCGACCGGATCACCCAGCCCCAGGTTCCCTGTTACATCACCTACACCAATCAGAGAACCCACGACCTGATTATGGGCGGACTCGACCGCTCTCCCCTGTATACCGGGAAGATCGAGGGGGTGGGCCCGCGTTACTGCCCGTCGATCGAAGATAAGGTCAAGCGCTTTCCGGACAAGGACCAGCATCAGATTTTTCTCGAGCCGGAAGGTTTGACCACCAACGAGATCTACCCCAACGGGGTTTCCACTTCGCTCCCCCCCGATGTGCAGCAGGCGTTTCTGCGCACCGTTCCCGGGCTGGAACAGGTGGAAATCATGCGCCCGGGTTATGCCATCGAGTACGATTATTTTCCCCCGACCCAGTTGCGCGCGACCCTGGAGACCAAAGAAATCGGCGGCCTGTACCATGCCGGCCAGGTCAACGGCACTTCGGGCTATGAGGAGGCCGCGGCCCAGGGTCTGCTCGCCGGGATCAACGCCGCCCGCCACTGCCGGGAGCGCGATCCGGTGGTCCTGACCCGGGACACCTCCTATATCGGGGTTCTGGTCGACGACCTGGTGACGCTGGGGACCGAGGAGCCTTATCGTATGTTTACCTCCCGCTCCGAATACCGCCTGATGCTGCGCGAGGACAACGCCGACCTGCGGCTGACTCCGATCGGACGGGAGGCGGGACTGGTCGACGAGGAGCGCTGGGCCCGCTTTGCCGACAAACAGGCCCGGCTGGAAGAGGCACGGTCGGTGCTGCGGACGGCGAAGGTCGGACCCGGTGACCGTGAGGAGGTGGTGCGCCTGGGGTTGGACGGAGTGCGTCAGGGGCTCGCCCTGGAGGAGCTTCTGCGCCGTCCGGAGGTGGAGATCCGCGACCTGCTGCCGCTCAGCGGCGAACTGGCCGTTTTCGCCGACGAGGTGCTGGACCAGCTTCAGATCCAGACCAAGTACGCCGGTTACATTGCTCGCCAGAAGGAGATGATCGAGCGCTTCCGCCGCACCGAAGAGGTGACGATTCCGGCGAATTTCGAATATCGGGGACTGCCCGGCCTGTCGGCCGAGGTGCAGGAAAAACTCGATACGATCCGACCGACCACCCTGGGCCAGGCCTCGCGCATTCCCGGGGTGACCCCGGCAGCGATCACTCTGCTCACCGTGGCGCTGCGCCGGCGCTGATATGACGGAATCCCTCGGCGCCCTGCTTGCCCGTTCCCTGGCGCAGCTCAACCTGGCCCTGGCGCCGGCGACCCGGGAGCGCCTGCTGCGTTTTCAGGACGAGCTGCTCGCCTGGAACAAAAAATACAACCTGACGGCGATTCGCGACCCGGCCGAGAGCGTGGAGAAAAACCTGGTCGACTCCCTGACCCCCCTCCCCTTTCTCAGCGACCGCGATCGTCTGCTCGATCTCGGCTCGGGCGCGGGACTGCCGGCCATTCCCCTCAAGATCGCCCGGCCCGCCTTGCAGGTAACCTCGGTGGAGGCGCTGGAGAAAAAGATTCTGTTTCAACGCCACGTCGCCCGCAGGCTGGATTTGAGCGACTTTCACCCGGTTCGGGCCCGCATCGAGGAGTTGGCGGATCAGGACGAGTATGCCGGGCGTTTTACCGTGGTCATCGCCCGCGCCCTGGCCGAGCTCGAACAGTTGCTGGCCTGGGCCGGCCCTTTTCTCGCCCGGGAAGGACGCTTCATCGCCATGAAGGGCCCGGGAGAACAGGCCCCGGAGGTAGCTGCGCCGGCCGTCGCCGGCTGGTCGCTGCAGGAGGAGCGGACCCTGCGCCTCCCGGTCAGCGGCGGCACCCGGCGCCTGCTGATTTTTCGCAGAGAGTCAGAATCGGGTTAAGCGCGAAATTTTTTTTGGGCGCTTCGTTCCTCTGTGGTAATCTGTTCCGTCGTCTCTGTGAAAAAGGTTCGGAACCGCCGAAAACGCTCTCTCCAATGCCTGGGACGCAATCTGTCCGCGAGGAGTTTTGCCGCCGATGGCCAAAATCATTGCAATTGCCAACCAGAAGGGGGGGGTGGGAAAAACCACCACCGCCGTCAATCTCGCCGCATCGATGGCGGCGGCGGAAAAACGCACCCTGCTGGTCGATATGGACCCCCAGGCCAATGCCTGCACCGGCCTGGGCATCGACAAGAGCAACCTGAAGCACACCGTCTACCACGCCCTGCTGGGCGAGGCCGACGTCCATGATATTCTGATAAAAACCGACATGGATCTGCTCCATGTGCTGCCCTCCAACACCGATCTGATCGGCGCCGAGATCGAACTGGTCACCGCTCTGGCGCGGGAGGTCAAGCTCAAGAGCGCCCTCGATCTCCTGCGCCCGGACTACGATTTCATCGTCATCGACTGTCCCCCTTCCCTCGGGCTGCTGACGGTCAATGCCCTGACCGCCGCCGATTCGGTGCTGGTTCCGCTGCAATGCGAGTTCTACGCCATGGAGGGGCTATCCCAGCTGATGAACACCATTCGCATCATCAAGAACCAGCTCAATCCCCGCCTCGAGATCCACGGCATTCTTCTGACCATGTTCGACGGCCGCAACAATCTGTCGCACCAGGTCACCGTGGAGATCCGCAATCATTTCGACGGGAAGGTCTTCCAGACCGTCATTCCGCGCAACGTTCGCTTGTCGGAAGCCCCGAGCCACGGTCTGCCGGTGCTGCTCTATGACGTGAGTTCCAAGGGGGCGGTGGCCTACCTCGATCTGGCGCGGGAAATCATCGGGATGGGAGGCTGACAATGGCGAAGCGTCCGGCATTGGGACGAGGCATGGGAGCCCTGCTCGGCAGCGCGGTGCAGACCACGGCGGAGCGCAAGTATTTTCTGTGCCCGATCGAAGAATTGAAGCCTCACGCGGATCAGCCGCGCAAGGTTTTCAACGATGCCAAGATGGAGGAACTGGTCGCCTCCATTCATGAGAAGGGCATCATTCAGCCGCTGGTGGTGCGCCGCCAGGGGGATCATTACCAGATCATCGCCGGCGAACGGCGCTGGCGGGCGGCGCAGAAGGCGGGCCTGCACGAAGTGCCGGTGGTGATCCAGGATGTCTCCGAGGACTGGGCCCTGGAAATGGCCTTAATCGAAAACATCCAGCGCGAGGATCTCAACCCTCTCGAAGAGGCGGAAGCCTACCGCAACCTGATCGGCACCTTCGACCTGTCGCAGGAAGAGGTGGCCAAGCGCGTCGGCAAGGATCGCTCCTCGGTGACCAACGCCCTGCGCCTGCTCAAACTCCCCGGCTCGGTCCAGCAGGACCTCCTCGCCGGCAGCCTGACCATGGGCCATGCCCGCGCCCTGCTCTCTCTCGACAGCGAAGAGGACATCCTCGAGGGGAGCCGGGAGCTGCAGCGCAAAAGACTCTCGGTGCGCGAGACCGAGGCGATGGTCAAGAAGATCAAGAACTTCGGTCGGGCCAAACCGCAGGCTCCGGGCAAGAACGCCAACGACCCGCACCTGGTTCACCTCGCCGGCGAACTCAAGCGAACGCTGGGGACCCAGGTGAAAATCACCCCCAAGGGAAAAGCCGGGGGCAAGATCGAGATCTCTTATTATTCCCCCGAAGATCTGGAGCGGTTGCTGGAGATCCTGGATATCTCCTGACCCGCCCCTCCCCGGACCTCCTTACAGGACATTCACGGCTCATGTTCGGAAAAAAGGACGACAACGTGGCACGTAAAGAGACCCCCCTGGAAAAAAGCGACGTCAAGGCTTTTCTCGGCCCCGGCAGCACCTTCGAAGGTAAGTTGGTGTTCAGCGAAATCGTTCGCCTCGACGGGGTTTTCCGCGGCGAAATCACCTCGAAGGATACCCTCATCGTTGGCCAGACCGGCGAACTCCATGCCGAGGTGCACGTTGGCACCCTGATCCTCAGCGGCCGTCTCGAGGGCAACGTGCAGGCGGCCTCCCGGGTCGAGCTGCGGGCCCCGGCGGTCATCGAGGGGAACATCGTCACCCCGGTGCTCACGGTGGAAGAAGGGGTCAAGGTCAACGGCAACCTGCAGATGACCAAGCCGGAGCCCAAAACGGTGAAAGCGAAGACGGAATAACCCCGCCGGCCGGCCGCCGCCGCCGCGAAGCCATTGACTCGGATGGGTGCTTCGTGGTACTCAAGACGAATTGCTATCAACAACGATTCGGCACCAGGGACAGATGAGCGAGATCTTCTTCACCGCACTGCGAGCTAGCAGCGCGGCCGCAGCAGCGGCCGCGACCGGATACATGCGGGCGTCTGTCGAATGGCATAATTAAAGATTTTTTAAATCTTATCCGTAACGGAGAGCCATGGGCAGAAACCCATGGCTTTTTTTGTGATTGACCGTACCCGGCAAAGGTGGCCGGGGATGTCTGGACCCAAGGAGAAGCGGCATGCGCAACAACATCGTCCATATCGGCGCGGGAGAGCTCACCTACGAAATCCGGGCCATTGTCGCCATCGCCGAGAAACTCAACAAGCTCGGCATCAAGACCAATATGGAAAACATCGGCGACCCGGTGGCCAAGGGAGAAAAGATCCCGGCATGGATGAAGAAGATCGTGGCCGATCTGGCGATGAAAGACTGCGCCTACGCTTACTGCGCGACCAAGGGGTTGCTCGAAACCCGCGAGTATCTCGCCGCACAGACCAACGCCCGGGGCAAAACCCAGATCACCGCCGAAGACATCATCTTCTTCAACGGCCTCGGCGATGCCATCCAGAAGGTCTACGGCCTGCTGCGGCGCGAAGCCCGCGTCATCGGCCCCTCCCCCACCTATTCGACCCACTCCTCGGGCGAGGCGGCCCATGCCGGGCAGCGTCCGGTCACCTACCGGCTCGATCCCGACAACAACTGGTATCCCGATCTCGACGACCTGCGCCTGTCGGTGAAGTACAACCCGGCCATTTCGGGCATCCTCATCATCAACCCCGACAACCCGACCGGCGCCGTCTACCCCGAGCGCATCCTGCGCGAGATGGTCGCCATCGCCAGGGAATACGACCTGTTCATCATCTGCGACGAGATCTATCACAACATCGTCTTCAACGGCGAAGCGACCAAACCGCTTTCCGACCTGATCGGCGCGGTGCCCGGAATTTCCATGAAGGGAATCAGCAAGGAGTTGCCGTGGCCGGGGTCGCGTTGCGGCTGGATCGAGGTCTACAACGCCGACAAGGACCCGGTGTTCCAGCGCTACATCCAGAGCATCCTCGACTCGAAGATGGTCGAGGTCTGCTCCACCACCCTGCCGCAGAAAGCGATTCCGCCGATTCTCAGCCATCCCGAATACCCCAAATACCTCGAGGAGCGCAGGAGCCGCTACGAAAAATTCTCCAACATCGCCTACGACCTGCTGAAGAGTGTCCCCGGAATCAAGGTCAACCGCACCAACGGGGCCTTCTACATGAGCGTGGTGTTCAAAAAGGGGATCCTCACCCCGCACCAGAGCCTGCCGGTGGCCAACAAGGAAGTGCGGCAGCTGGTCGAGGGGCTGGTGCAGCAGCCCGGGATAATACTCGACAAGCGCTTCGTCTATTACCTGCTGGCATCCACCGGAATCTGCGTGGTGCCCCTGTCGTCCTTCTGTACCGATGAGCGCGGCTTCCGCATCACCCTGCTGGAGCAGAGCGAAAAGGAATTCACCAAGATTTTCCGGAATATCGCCGAGAAGATCACCGAGTATCTCAATTCCTGATGGCGATCTCGGGAGCCCGGGGTGGCTGCGTTGCCCTTTGCTCGGAAAGTGATATGTTTGGCCCATGACGACATTGGCAAAAACCGGCCTCGATGCGCCGGTTCACACCCATGCAGAGCTGAGCGCATATCTCGCCGGGGGCGCCCGCCCGCCCGATCGATGGGGCATCGGCGCCGAATCGGAAAAACTGGTGATCGATGTGCACACCGGCGAAGCCGCGCACTTCGAGCGCATCGAGCAGCTTCTCCTGCGGCTCGAGGAGCATTCCCCGTGGCAGGGAATCCGCGAAGAGGGCCGCCTCATCGCCCTTCAGGGGCCGGCCTCGTCGATCACCCTCGAGCCGGGGGGGCAGCTTGAGTTGTCGGGCGAACTCTGCCCCGATATTCATTGCAGCTACGGCGATTTCGTCAGCCATCATCGCGCGGTCAGCGCCGAGGCAGCTCATCTCGGCCTGGCGTTTCTCGGGTTCGGCGTGCAACCTTTCACCCCGTTGGAACAGATCTCCTGGGTGCCGAAAAACCGCTACCGGGTGATGGGGCCCTACATGCTGCGCACCGGCGACCTGGGCCAGGCGATGATGAAGCAGAGCGCCGGATTGCAGGTGAATATCGATTTCGCCGACGAGGAAGACTGGCTCGCCAAGCTGCGCCTGGCCCTGCTGCTGTCGCCGATTCTCTTCGCCCTGTTCGCCAATTCGCCCCTGCGCGACGGCCGGCCGAGCGGATTTCTGTCGACCCGGGGCGAAATCTGGTCGCGTACCGACCCCGACCGCACCGGCCTGCTCCCCCAGATGTTCCAGGAGGGAGCGGGTTATGCCACCTATGTCGACTACGCTCTCGATGTGCCGATGTATTTCATCCTGCGCCAGGGGCGTTACATCGATCTGACCCGTGAGCGTTATACCTTCCGCCGCTATCTGCGGGAGGGGTTTCAGGGGGAACGAGCCACCCTGGCCGATTGGGACCTGCACCTCTCCACCCTCTTTCCCGAAGCCCGCCTGCGTCCCCAGATCGAGCTGCGCTCGGCCGACAGTCTGCCGCCGCGCATGACCATGGCGGTGGCGGCGCTGGTCAAGGGGCTGATGTACGACCGCACCGCCCTCGCCGGCGCCCGGGAGCTGCTCGAGCGCGAACTGATCCCCGAATTGGGGCGCATCTTCCCCGAATCCTGGCGGCTGGGGCTCAAGACCCGGGTCGGCCGGCGAACCCTGCGGGAAGTGAGCCTCGATCTGATCGCCCTTGCCGAAACGGGGCTGGCGCAGCAGGCCACCCTGAACGAGCGCGGGCTCGATGAAACGATATATCTGGCAGAGGCGAGAGACATCGCCCGGAGCGGGGAGACCCTGGCCGAACGCCTTCTCGCCCGCTGGCAGGGAGATCGTCGCCGGAAGGTCGGCGTGCTTCTCGACCATTGCGGTTTTTCCCCCGATCTGACGGCCCCCTGAGCGATGCGCAGCGCCCTTGTGTGCTCATGCACAGTCGTGATACCGGGGTATGTCGGTGAAATTGTGCGAGGATCGCGGTAGAGAATCTTTTGCCGGTCGGGTATAACTTGAACCATCGAGAGCTTGTTGTGGCAGGCGAGCTTTCGGTGCGAAACATCCCTCTTCATTTCTTACTCCCTCTAGCAAGACCCTTCAGGGCCGGTTCACGGGACATGCCTCCTCCCCGAACCGGCCCTGAACCTTTTTTCCTCATAATTTTCGTTATTTATTCCGGAATCAATCGCCCGTGGTCAGATGCGAGCGCAAGAAGCTCTGATATTCTTGCGAGAGCCGGTGATGGGCGGCGCCCCGCAGCAGGGCATCGAGATAGGCGCGGCTCGGCTTGAGGCCGGTTTTGAATTTGGCGGCGCGATAGACCACGCAGTCGAGCTCGCCCCGCGATGTCTGCACCTTGATCCGCTGACGCCGGTAGTGCCCCTTCTCCACCCCCTCGTAAACATCGAGATTGACCAGGCTCGCCTCCGGGACCTCATAGATGACCCCCTCGACCGTGCTACCCCGATGATCCTGCAAATCGGCCTTGCCGGTTCCGTCTTCCCCCGGTTTGTGAAACACCAGCCGAACCTGACGCACCTTGCCGGTGCAGACGGGCGTTGCCATGACACCCCTTTCGGTCAAAACCTCGGGGTCCATGTTGGCCCCATAAGCGAAATAGAGCATGGCGCAGTCTCCTGTCGGTAAGTAGTTGAACGAACGATATTGCTCCCATGTCCCATATTTTAGCGGACGAAAGCCGTTTGTCGCACCGGCCGAAAAGGCGCCGATACCCCGGCAGGTCAAGAAGAAAGCTCAGGGCCGGTCACTTTGGGGAAAAGCCATAAATGCTTACAACGGGTGACCAACGCTGACAATCGCCAGAATAATCAAAAGTGAGGAAAATCGCCGGGGTTGACAGGCAACGATTATTATTTTAGGGTGCTGGTTTGTTTGTGAAAGCCGATAGGGGATAAAAAACATAATTTAAGCGAGAAATTCGAGGGTGCCGAAAATTTTCTGATTCACAGTAAAAAATGATTCAATTTTACCGGGATTCACAGGCGAGGCGCGACTGCAAAGAATGTGAATCCTTTTTTATTGTTCAAGCAGAAGGGAAGGATAATCTGTTCATGAAGCACCTGTTTTGGTTTTGTATCATGATGGGCCTCGCCAGCCCCGCCCTGGCCCAGGCTGCCGACGAGATCGAGATCCGGTCCCTGGAGCAGCGCATCGAACAGCTGGAACGGCAACTCGCTGAGCAACCGGCTGAGCCGCGGGCCATCTAAGAGCCCGAATCGTACTCGCCGTGACGAAAATTTTTCTTCTCAATTTTCCCTCCGCCTCTCCGTTGAATAACTTTTGTCAATCAAGCATCGAAACAGAACGGAACACGCATGGAAGCAACACAGGAAACGAACCATCCCAAGATCAAAATCGAGCAGGTCTACAAGGTCTTCGGCCGCGACGCCAAGCGCGCGGTGAAAATGCTCGAACAAGGAGTCGGCAAGAACGAGATCATGAAAAAGACCCGCCTCGCGGTCGGGGTGAACAAGGCCTCCTTCGAGGTGGCCGAGGGTGAGCTGCTGGTGGTGATGGGGCTCTCGGGCAGCGGCAAGTCGACGCTGCTGCGCTGCATCAACCGCCTGATCGAACCGACCGCCGGCAAGGTGTTCGTCGACGGCGTCGACGTCACCGCCCTGTCCGAGTCGGAGCTGCGCCGGCTGCGCATGAAAAAATTCGGCATGGTCTTTCAGCGCTTCGCCCTGCTCCCCCACCGCACGGTGCAGCACAATACCGAGTTCGGCCTCGAAATTCAGGGGCTCGACGCCGGCCGCCGCGCCGCCAAGGCCCGCGAGGCGCTGAAGCTGGTGGGGCTCGAGGGCTGGGAGGATTCCTACCCCGAGCAACTCTCCGGCGGCATGCAGCAGCGCGTCGGCCTGGCCCGGGCGCTGGCGATCGACCCCGATATCCTCTTCATGGACGAGGCCTTCAGCGCCCTCGATCCGCTGATCCGGCGCGAGATGCAGGACGAGCTGCTGGCGCTGCAGAGCCGCATGCACAAGACCATCCTCTTCATCACCCACGATCTCGACGAGGCCCTCAAGCTCGGCGATCGCATCGTCATGATGAAAGACGGCGCCATCGTGCAGATCGGCACGCCGGAGGAAATTCTCACCAGCCCCGCCACCGAGTACGTGGAGAAATTCGTCGAAGACGTCAACCTCGCCAAGGTTCTTACCGCCGGCACCGTTATGCACAAGGCCTCCACCGTGACCTACCCCAAGGACGGCCCGAAGACCGCCCTGCACAAGATGAAGGAGGTCGGCATCTCCAACATGCTGGTGGTGGACAAGGACCGCAAGCTGCTCGGACGGGTCACCGCCGAGGACTGCTCGCGCATCGCCGGCGCGGGGGAAAAGACACTGGAGAGCATCCTTGTGAACGACGTCGTCGCGGTGCAGCCGGATACCCCGATCAGTGAGATTTTCGCCGAGGAGTGCTTTCCGGTGGCGGTGACCGACGGCGAAGAACGGTTCAAGGGGATCATCATCCGTGGCGCGCTCCTTGCCGCCCTGGCGGAAAGGAGGGCGTCCTGATGAGCATGCCGCTGCCGAAAATACCGATCGGGCGCACCATCGAGCAGGTCATCGACTACTTCACCCTCAATTTCTCCTTCGTCACCCGCGCCGTCTCCGATGTGATGGAGACCGGGATCGACGCCCTGGTGGATGGCATGCTGTTCTTTCCGCCCTGGCTGCTGATCCTGGTCTTCGCCGGCCTCACCTGGTGGCTGGCCGGACGCCGGGCGGGAATCCTCGCCCTGCTCGGCTTCGCCCTGATCTGGAACCTGGAGCTGTGGCAGCCGACGGTCTCGACCCTGGCGCTGGTGCTGATCGCCACCCTGATCGCGGTGCTGACCGGGCTGCCGCTGGGGGTGCTGGCGGCGCTGTTTCCCAAGATGCACCGGGTGACCATGCCGGTGCTCGATTTCATGCAGACCATGCCCGCCTTCGTCTACCTGATCCCGGCGATTCCCTTCTTCGGCCTGGGGCCGGTCTCGGCGATCTTCTCCACGGTGATCTTCGCCATGCCGCCGGCGATCCGCCTGACCTGTCTCGGCATCGAGCAGGTGCCGAAAGAGCTGATCGAGGCGGCCGATTCCTTCGGCGCCAACCGCGGGCAGAAGCTGTTCAAGCTGCAGCTCCCCCTGGCGCGGCCGACCATCATGGCCGGCATCAACCAGACCATCATGCTGTCGCTGTCGATGGTGGTTATCGCCGCGATGATCGGCGCCAAGGGGCTCGGCGGCGAGGTCTGGAAGGCGATTCAGCGCTTCGAGCCGGGCAACGGCTTCGAAGCCGGGCTGGGGGTGGTGATTCTCGCCATGGCCCTCGACCGCGTCACCCAGAAATTCGGCGCCCGCAAGAAAGCCTGATTCTTCAAAACCCACGAAAAAGGAGAACACCATGAAAAGAAAACTGTTTGGCTGGTTGACCGTTCTGCTCGCCCTGGCCCTGGTCGCCGGCGGCTGCCAGAAGCACGAGGAGGGCGGACCCCAGACGCAGAGCGCTGCTGCCCCAGAGAAAAAGGAGGTCGAGCTGATCTACGTCGAGTGGTCGTCGGAAGTCGCCAGCACCAACGTGGTCAAAGCGGTGCTGCAGGAGAAGCTGGGCTACGAGGTGGAGCTCACCCCGGTGAGCGCCGCCGCCATGTGGCAGGGAGTCGCCATCGGCGACGCCGACGGCATGGTCGCCGCCTGGCTCCCCACCACCCACGGCCACTACCTGGAGAAGACGAAAGACAAGGTCGTCGATCTCGGCCCCAACCTGGTCGGCACCAAGATCGGCCTGGTGGTGCCCGCCTATGTAACGATCGACTCCATCGCCGAGCTCAACGCCAACGCCGAGAAGTTCGACGGCAAGATCATCGGCATCGACCCCGGCGCCGGCCTCATGTCCAAGACCGAAAAAGTGCTGGAAGATTACAGCCTCGATCAGATCGAACTGGTCGAGGGAAGCGGCGCCACCATGACCGCGGCGCTCGCCAACGCCATCCAGAACAACGAGTGGGTGGTGGTCACCGGCTGGACCCCGCACTGGATGTTCGCCCAGTGGGACCTGAAATATCTCGATGACCCGCAAAACGTCTACGGCGGCGAGGAGGAGATTCACACCATCGTGCGCCAGGGGCTCAAAGACGAGATGCCCGAGGTCTACCAGCTGCTCGACAACTTCAACTGGACCCCCGCCGACATGCAGCAGGTCATGGTGTGGAACCGCGAGGAAGGGGCCAAGCCCTACGAGAACGCCAAGCGCTGGATCGAGGAAAATCCGGAAAAAGTTCAGGCCTGGCTGCAGTAGCCGCGCCCGCACCACGTGAAACGCAAAAAGCCGCTCCTTTTCGGGGGCGGCTTTTTGCGTTTCGGGACAATATAGTTCCCTTGAATCCCGGGTGTTCCTCCTTCCTCATCCCTGCCCTTCGGAAATCCTCCACCCATGCCGGCCATATGCCTCGAAAGCCCCGCGATATCGCCATGGTCTGTCGCTCAAGACCGACAGGTTGCGCTGTCCGGAGAGAGCAATACGAAAAAAAACGAACGGTGTTTTTTAATGAAATTCAGGGACTTGCAATCATTCGATAATTGATTGATGGAGACTGGTACCCTCTTTGCGTATAAAGAATATGCGCTTTTACCCCTGAAGGCAGAGGTTGTTCATCGTTTCCGTCAACCACAAGACCCTCTCGCGGAAAGGAGAGAAGGCAGGCGAGAGGCGCTGTTTTCTTGGCAATTTCTTTTTTATTCAACACGAAGGGTTCACAAGGGAGTCAAAAAGAATGAGAAAAATGTTCGAAAGGAAACAGGGAGTGAGGAGAAAGATGGCATCGCTCCTGGCGATGCTGCCGGCTTTGCTGCTGTTTGCCGTTTGGGCGCCCAGTGCCGAAGCCAATCCCACCACCAGCACCTGCGTCGGCTGTCATCCGATCTGGGGTGGTTCGGGCTCGACCGGCCACCAGGCCCATCTGGGCCTCGGTCTTGGCTGCACCGATTGCCACGGCAGCATCGGTGATACCCCGGTCACTTCGACCTGCGGCAGCTGCCATGTCGTACTTGGGGTTGCCCGGCACCACACCAACGCTGGCGCCTCGTCCTGCAGCGGCTGCCATCCTGGAACTCCGGCTCCGGAAAACACCCCGGTGCCAGGCTACGCCGGCACCGCGCTTGACCCCTGCAATGGCTCTGAGGAGCGCTTCGCCTCCTTCACCGTCAGCCTCGACAACGACGGCGACCTGCTCTACGACGGCGCCGATCCCGACTGCGCGCCGCCGGTGGAAGACTGCAACGACGGCGTGGACAACGACGGCGACGGCATGATCGACTGCGCCGACCAGGACTGCTCCGCCGATCCGGTCTGCGTGACCCCGGATCAGGAAACGCAATGCGCCGACGGCCTCGACAACGACAACGACGGGTTGGTCGACTGCGCCGACATGGACTGCGCCGCCGCCCCGGCCTGCCAGCCGCTGACCGAAATCTGCAACGACGGCGTCGACAACGACGGCGACGGCCTGGCCGATTGCGACGATTCGGACTGCGCCGATGCCGCCAACTGCCAGCCCCAGCCGACCCCGGAGAACTGCAGCGACGGCGTCGATAACGACGGCGACGGCATGATCGACTGCAACGACCAGGACTGCGCCAGCAACCCGGTCTGCCAGCAGCCGGTCATGGAGATCTGCGACGACGGCCTCGACAACGACGGTGACGGCTTCATCGACTGCAAGGACTCGAACTGCACCCAGAACCCGGTTTGTCAGAAAAACGAAACCTGTCCCCAGTTCAACCCTCCGCCGAGCCATACCAAGCGCGAAGACGACGACGGCTGCGAGGCGTTCCACGCACCGGGTTTCGAAAAGCCTTTCAGCAACGGCTGCACCGCCTGCCATGGCAGCGAACTGACCGGTTCCGCCTCCGGCGGCTTCGCCCCCTCGTGCTTCACCTGCCACGATCAGGAGTGGGATGAAATGGCGCCGGGCAATGGTGGCGGCGGCAACCTCCCCGCCGATCACACCGACGAGGAAGACGGCGCCTTCCACAAGCCGGGCAAGAACCGCCCCTTCAGCAACGGCTGCACCGCCTGCCACGGCCAGGACCTGCGCGGCGGCTTCGGGCCTTCCTGCTTCAGCTGCCACGGCCGCGAGTGGGACGAAAGGGCGCCGACCACCCCGCCCCCGCCTTCCGGCGGCGTGCCGGCCGATCACACCGACCGCGAAGACGGCGCGCTGCACAAGCCGGGCAAGGACCGCCCCTTCAGCAACGGCTGC